>Ga0265294_10001089_pt1 | contig 36781 bp, 32 predicted proteins | sample MunlanPumphouse3_FD_192504 | JGI IMG/M metagenome (GOLD analysis project Ga0265294, IMG submission 192504) | Groundwater microbial communities from a municipal landfill in Southern Ontario, Canada - Pumphouse #3 | ecosystem: Environmental > Aquatic > Deep subsurface > Groundwater | place...
GTCTCAGCAAAAAGATCCTCTGCCGTCTTACGGATTACTTTTTCCTGTTCAAGGAATTCATAAAGGATGCCGGTAAGCGGAACCATGATTTCAGGAACAGCAACAATGCCTTCTGCCTGCAATTCCAATGCAGCACCAAGGATGGCACGTGTTTGCATTTCGGTAATTTCAGGATAAGTGTTACCCAAACGGCAACCACGGTGCCCCAACATCGGATTGGCTTCATGTAAAGCATCAACACGTTGTTGGATGGTTTTTAATGAAATACCCATGGTTTTAGCCAACTCGGCTTGCTCCCTTTCTTCATGAGGAACAAATTCATGCAAAGGCGGATCCAGCAGACGTACGGTCACGGGAAGATCATGCATAGCCTTGAAAATACCTTTGAAATCGGCCTTTTGATAGGGTAAAATCTTTTCCAATGCTTTGCGTCGACCTGTTACATCTTCGGCCAGAATCATTTCACGCATAGCTTTGATTTTTTCGCCTTCAAAGAACATGTGTTCCGTACGGCAAAGGCCGATACCCGTAGCACCGAATTTACGGGCGACTTCAGCATCATGGGGCGTATCAGCATTTGTTCTGACCGTCATGCGGGTATATTTGTTTGCCAATGCCATCAATTCTGCAAAATCAGCATCCACTTCAGCTTCTTTGGTTGCAACTGAACCAAGATAAATATCACCTGTTGAGCCATTCAGTGATATATAATCTCCTTCATGTAACACAACATCACCTACTTCTATGGTTTTAGTGCTATAATCTATTCTCAGGCTACCTGCACCCGAAACACAACATTTACCCATACCACGGGCTACAACGGCTGCGTGGGAAGTCATGCCGCCACGGGCTGTAAGAATACCCTGAGCTGCAGCCATACCGGCCAAATCTTCAGGAGATGTCTCAATACGGACCATCACCACTTTTTCACCTCTTTTTGCCCATTCGGCAGCATCGTCAGCATTAAACACGATGCGACCGGATGCTGCTCCCGGTGAAGCGGCCAAACCTTTGGCGATAATTTTTGCATTCTTGATTGCATTCTTATCGAATACAGGGTGAAGCAATTCGTCCAGCTTATTGGGTTCCACGCGTAAGACTGCTGTCTTTTCATCAATAAAGCCTTGATGCAGCATATCCATGGCTATTTTGACCATGGCTGAACCTGTACGTTTGCCGTTACGGGTCTGCAAGAACCAAAGTTTACCTTCTTGTACGGTAAATTCCATATCCTGCATATCTTTATAGTGATTTTCCAGCTTTTCCTGAATGGAATTGAGTTCTTTAAAAATCTTCGGCATGGCTTCTTCCATGGAAGGATATTTTTCAAAACGGTCTTTTTCGCTGATACCGGCTAACTTTGCCCATCGTTGCGATCCTTCTTTTGTGATCTGTTGGGGGGTACGGATACCTGCCACAACATCTTCACCTTGTGCGTTGATGAGGTATTCACCCATAAAGATGTCCTCACCCGTAGCAGCGTCACGAGAGAAGCAGACTCCAGTGGCAGAAGTGTCCCCCATATTTCCAAATACCATAGCTTGAACGGTCACAGCCGTACCCCATTCGGCAGGAATACCTTCCATTTTGCGATATAAAATGGCTCTATCGTTCATCCAGCTGTCAAACACGGCACAAATGGCACCCCATAACTGATCATAAGATTTTTCAGGAAAATCTTTTCCTGTTTGGCTTTTTACGGCTGCTTTAAAAAGGGTCACTAATTTTTTCAAATCTTCAACCGATAACTCCGTATCAAGTTTGATGCTTTTTTCTTTTTTGATACGTTCGATAATTTTTTCAAAGGGATCGATATCATTTTTATTGGCTGGTTTCATGCCTAACACCACATCTCCGTACATCTGTACAAAACGTCGATAGGAATCCCAAACAAAACGGGCATTTCCGGTTTTACGGATCAAGCCTTCAACAACTTGATCGTTCAAACCTAAATTGAGAATAGTGTCCATCATACCCGGCATAGATGCGCGGGCACCTGAGCGAACAGAAACCAACAAAGGATTTTCAACATCTCCAAATTTTGAATTCATCAATATTTCAACACCTTTTATCGCTGCTTCAACATCTGATTTCAGCAAAGAGACCACATTGTCTTTACCCAATTCAAAGTATTCCGTACAGACATCTGTTGTAATAGTAAATCCTGGAGGTACCGGAACGCCTATTAAATTCATTTCTGCCAAGTTGGCACCCTTTCCGCCAAGTAAATTTTTCATGGAAGCTTTTCCTTCAGCTTTACCATTACCAAAGGTGTACACTCTTTTAGTTGTCATTCTAGTTATTAAGGTTAAAAGTGAATAAACTCAGTCTTTTTCTGATTATGCAGACAAAAATAGAAATTTTTGTTTATAACCAAACTTAATTTCAGGTAAAAATCATGGCTGTTATACAATCATAAAAGAATTTTGACGACAAATCAGTACTTTTGTATGCTCAATCGAATGGATCTGCCCTATCAAACAGATTTTAAAACTTAAAATTCTATCATTTTGGCAAGAAATAAAAAAATGCTTCCGATGCTTGAAGCTGTGACAATAACTGACGTGGCAGCCGAAGGCAAAGCCTTGGCGCGGGTAAATGACATGGTCGTCTTTGTACCTTTTGTCGCTCCCGGTGATGTGGTTGATATTCAGTTGACCCGTAAAAAGCACAAATATGCTGAAGGTCGGGTTGTCAGGTTTCACGAATACGCCAAAAATCGGGAAACACCATTTTGTGAACACTTTGGCGTTTGTGGTGGTTGCAAATGGCAGCAACTCCCCTATCAGGCACAAATCGACTTTAAACAAAAACAGGTTTACGATGCTCTGACCCGCATCGGAAAGATTGATCTTCCGGATGAGGTGACCAAGCCTGCCGAAAATAGCATTTACCCACAGGATGGCTTTTATCCCATCATGGGTTCCAAAAAGACCAGGTTTTATCGCAACAAACTGGAATTCACCTTCTCCGACAAACGTTGGATGACTTATGAAGAAGTGGCATCAGGTGCATCTTTTGAGTCGATGAATGCTCTTGGATTTCATATTCCGGGAATGTTTGACAAGGTACTTGATATAGAGAAATGCTGGCTACAGGATGACCTGTCAAACCGTATCCGCTTATCCGTCAGGTCTTTTTGTCTTGAGAATGACTATGAATTCTTCAACCTGAAAAATCAGGAAGGGCTGATGCGCAATTTGATTGTCAGGACAGCTTCTACCGGAGAAGTGATGTTGATTGTTGTCTTTTTTCGGGAAGAGCCGGAAAAAATCGAAGCATTGCTTCAACATGTATCATCAAATTTTCCGGAAATCACCTCTTTGATCTACATCATCAATGAAAAGGCCAATGATACCATTGGGGATCAGGAAATCCATGTCTTCAAAGGCCGCGACCATATTTTCGAAGAGATGGAAGGTCTGAAATTCAAGATCGGCCCAAAATCCTTTTATCAAACCAATTCAGAACAAGCTTACGTATTATATCAGGTAGCACGCTCTTTTGCCGACTTAAAAGGCCATGAGCTGGTCTATGACCTCTACACCGGCACCGGCACGATTGCCTTGTTTCTGGCCCGTTTCTGTAAAGCCGTGATCGGCGTGGAATCTGTTCCTGAAGCCATTGAAGATGCCAAAGTCAATGCGGAGCTGAATGGCTTGAACAACACTCAGTTTTTGGCCGGCGATATGAAAGATGTTCTCAACAATAGTTTCATTGACACTTACGGACGCCCGGATGTCATTATCACGGATCCTCCCAGAACAGGAATGCACGCCGACGTTGTGAATACCATCATCAATGCAGGTGCGGAACGCATTGTCTATGTCAGTTGCAATCCTGCAACACAGGCTCGTGACTTAGCCTTGCTGGATCTTGATTATCGGGTCACCAAGGTCCAACCTGTTGATATGTTTCCGCATACGCAACATGTAGAGAATGTGGTGCTGCTTGAAAAGAGAGCAATCAGAAAAGAAAAACCATTTGAAAATACATTGAAAACAGCAGAAGTAAAAAAAGACAAAGAACCCGAAGAATTTCAAATCAGGATCGGATAAAATCAAAGCTGCAATCAATTTATTTTCAAATGGTCTGAAAAGATTTAGGACGAGCCTAAAAGCATTACATATCGGACATCCGTAGATGAAAGCAATTACTTGAAAGCAATTGCTTCAATCTCAACAAGTGAACCTTTTGGTAAAGCTTTTACAGCCACTGCAGATCTGGCAGGAAAATTTCCGGTGAATTGTTTCTTATACACCTCGTTCATTCCTTCAAAAAGGCTCATATCCGCTAAAAAAACGGTCGTTTTGACAACATTTTCGATGGAACAACCAGCTTCAGCCAAAACTGCCCTGAGATTGGTAAAAGATTGCATCGTTTGTCCTGTAATGTCCTCTGAGTCAATCTTTCCTGTTTCCGGATTCACGGGAATCTGACCGGAAACAAAAATCATGTTGGACACTTCTATTGCCTGGCTATATGGGCCTATGGCTGCCGGTGCATTTTTAGTAGAGATCACTTTTTTAATCATCATTTTATATATTAAGGGATTAAATAAATCAAAAATTCAGCCAATAGCCGGCCAAACCGACCACCAGGCCGATGACGACATTGATTGACTTTACCGCAAAAAAACCGGATTTTGATTCCGCCAGTAAAGGCAGTGTCGAATGACCGTCCTGTGTGATGGAATTGGCCATTAGAATGCTGAACGGAATGGTTCCTCCCAAAAAAAGTGAAATAAAGACCAAATGAGGGCCTGATTCCGGAATAATGCCTATCAGGACAGCAAAGAGCAAAACCCATAGCTGATTCTTTTCCACCCAGGCTATCATATCAACAGAATTCATCAGTAAATGTATCAGTAACAATGCTGCGAATGTCCATAAGAAGATCTTCGGAACGTGTTGCCGGATGATATGATGCCAAAGATGCTCTTCCAAAAAGTGATCATTTACAAAAACAAAAGTAACAAGCACAACGATGGCCAGAATCAGGAAAATGTTGTTGAACCAGGCTTCTTCCAAAGGCAAACTATAGCTGCTTTGTGTTACAGCATTTGCAACATGCTCCGTCTCACCATGATGTTCATGTTGAAAAAAACCGGTTGCCATGCCGTAAATAAAGAGAATTAATGCGGTGATCAAAAGCACTCTGGTAAAAGACAGCTGTTTGAAATTTGATTTCCAGTTCCCGAACAAATCGTGAAGACTCATTTGCTCATGTTCGTGAACCACCAAATGTCGGTTCATATCTTTCGGGCAGGCCACTTTTATACCTAATTTGTCAATGGTAAAACCTACTATAAATCCGATAACCAGAAGAATACCGAAAAGGAGAAAAGCTTTTTGCGGCATCTGCACCAACATGACGAAAGCCTCATCACCCACACAACTGATCATAGCTGCCACCAACGCTCCGAAACTGATGGCTCCGTGTGTCCACATCCCCACCACTGCAAATCCACCGAAACAACCCGGTATCAATGCCAAGACCGTTGCTATGACAACCTGTAGCGGTTCGTATTTTCCGAGCCATTTACTCCAGTTCCCTTGCGTAAATAAATTGAGCAATTCGATAAAAAGCATGATCACAATAACAAAACATGTGATCATCAAAGTGTTTCGTAAGACGTCTGTCAATACTTCAATCATAATCATTCATAAATAAAGAACAAAGAGGGTCCTTTGGGACATCTTCATAAGGCGAAACAGTTATTCCTTTACCTCAGACCGGTGCTTGATGGCTTCATACATCAAGACTCCGGCAGCGACAGAAACATTCAAGGATCCAATCTTTCCAAGAATCGGAATTTGTACCAACTCATCACAAATCTTGATATTCTCATTGGCAATACCGGTATCTTCAGCACCCATCACAATGGCAACAGGTCCTGAATAATCAGCTTCGGTATAATTATCCGATGCTTTTTCAGTGGCTGCAATGACATGGACACCGGAATTTTTCAGGAAGACGATGGCCTCCCTGATAGAATATTCCCTGCAAACGGGCAATGTCAGCAAAGCTCCGGCAGAAGTCTTGACAGCGTCGGCATTCACACTGACGCTATCAGTCTGTGGAATGATGATTGCATGGACACCTGCACATTCACAGGTTCTGGCAATTGCCCCAAAATTTCTGACATCGGTGACACCATCCAACAACACAAAAAAAGGTGTTTTTCCTTCCTCATAAAGTGTTGGAACGATGTCTTCAAGGCGTTGATAAGTCACGGCGGAAATAAAAGCCACGACACCTTGATGATTTTTCATGGTGACGCGATTCAGCTTTTCGATCGGCACCCGTTGTACCGGGATCCGTGTACCACGTAATGCTTCAAATAGTTCCTTGGTTAGTTCTGTTTCAAGATCTTTCTTGATCAGGACCTTGTCTATATCTTTACCTGCGAGAACGGCTTCCAGGACAGCACGGACTCCGAAAATGAATTCAGCATTATTTTCCGAGGTTTTACGTGGTCCATAGGCCATACGCGGATTCTTGTTGTACATTGTTTGCATAAATTGGTTATTGATTCTCGAGCAAAAGGGCCTGAGCATTGTTTACAGCAGCTTTGCTTACATTGGCACCACTCAGCATCTGAGCAATTTCAAGCAGGCGTTCGTCTTCCCGTAAACGTTTCACGGCCGTCATGCTGCTATCGTTTTGTTCTGTTTTATATACTTTGAAGTGATCTTCTCCCTTGGCTGCAATCTGAGGCAAATGGGTGATGCATATCACTTGTCTTTTCCCCGCGATACCTTTCATGATCTGCCCCATCTTATCAGCAATTTCACCTGAAACGCCGGTATCGATTTCATCAAACAAGAGCGTCGGCAAGCTGGCAAATTCAGCAATCAGAGATTTGATACTCAACATGATCCTGGAAATTTCCCCACCTGATGCAATCTGATTGATGAATTGCGGTGTCGTGTTTTTGTTGGCAGAAAACAAAAAATTGATCTGATCCTGACCATCCGGTTCCATCGGCTTCCGATTTTGCTCAATCTGCAAGACCGCTTTTGGTATTCCTACTTGTTTCAGCAGGCTGACCAATTTCTCTTCTATCGGTTTTCTGATGGAAGATCTGGATGCGGAAAGTTTATCAGCCAGATTCTGTGCCTGACTTTCGGCATCTTTCATTTCATTCTTTAAATCGGCCAATTGATTTTCAAAAGAATCAATGACAGAAAGTTTTCCAGAAAGTTCTTCTTTGAGGTTTATCAGTCCCTGAGTATTCCTGACTCTGTGTTTCTGTTGCAGACTGTAGAGTTGGTTCATCCTGTCATTGACTTGTTCCATTCGTTCAGGATTGACCTCTACATCATTTAAAAGCACCTCCAGCTCTCCGGCCAGGTCTTTCATGTCGAGATAACAGGAATGAATGCGTTCACAGGGTTCCTGCAGCCTTGAATAAACTTTTTGAAGACTTTCAGCCTGATTCATGGCCAGATTAAGCAAGGTATTCACCCCGTGTTCATCCTCATCTAAAAGTTGAAAGATCCTTCCAAGGCCAAGCTTGATTTCTTCAGCATGGGTCAGCAATTCCATTTCCGATTCCAGTTCTTCCTGTTCACCTTCTTTAAGGCGAGCCTCATCAAGTTGATTGAATTGGAACCTCAAATAATCTTCTTCCTCTTTGGCTTTTCGGGCCATATCTTCTAATTTTTTAAACGCAGACAAAAGTTCCCTATAATGTAGGTATGCCGTCCTGTATTCATTCAAGACGGCCTCGTTCTTTGCCACTGAATCCAGAATATTCAATTGATAGACATCATTTCCAAGCAACAAGTTTTGATGTTGCGAGTGAATATCAATGAGTTGTACCGTCAATTCCTTGAGCATTGCCAACGACACCGGAGAATCGTTTACAAAAGCACGACTTTTTCCTGAACGAAACAATTCACGCCTGATCAGACAGTTTTCCAGAATATATTCCAAATCATTTTGTTCAAAAAAAGTTTCCAGGCCATAGGCATGAATGTCAAACTCAGCCTCAACGACACATTTCTCAAATCCCTCCTTGATAACACGGGATTCTGCCCTTTGTCCCAAAATAAGAGAAAGTGCGCCCAAAAGAATGGACTTTCCTGCTCCGGTCTCTCCAGTAACGACCGTAAAACCACTTTTGAAGGAAATATCAAGCTGATCGATCAATGCGTAATGCTCTATATGGAGTTTTTGAAGCATACTTGGCTATTTTTTCGTTTTTATTCCCTGCAAACGTTCCGTTGAGGCCGGATAAACATCCGACAAAAGTTCAAAGACAGCTTGCTTCTCCTGAAAATCGGCCTTTGAATAAACATTGATCAGTTCATCCGCTTTGGTATCCATAAAGTTGGACAATAAAGGTGAATGAGGTTTTGCCTGTTTGGCAACTTTCAATGCGGCAAGTGCCGTTGTTATCTGCGTACGGCCTTCATCCGCCTTTTCATACATGACGTCAAGTCCAAGACGGTGGTAATTATAAGACAACACCCTCATGGTGGGCTGGTTTTCATCGGTCAGGACACTGATCCAACCCCAATGGTTCTTGTCTTCCTGCGCTTTCCAGTTGTCTCCGAGTGAACCCTGGGCTATGGCTGTAATTTCCTGTGCTTTTTGAAAGAAGGGTGTACCGCCCAATTTGGAAAAACTGTCAAAGTCCATTCCCAATATCACATAAGACCAAAAAGCCAACGTGGCAGTAAGGTTGTTGTCAATCGATGTTTCATTGTAGATGAGTGTCTGGTTCTCCTGAAAATCAAAAGTAAGTTCCTCACGCATATTCAATAGTGAAGTGGTATAGGTTGCCCCATAGACCGGTCTGGATGACTGAATCTGAAGATCGCAGGTGTATGAGTCACCATTTCGCGATTTCATAATGAAAAGTATGGAGCAGCCTATCTTCTCTGAATTTTTCAGTTGTAGGCTAGACCACTGCTGGGCATTCATGAATTCCTGAACCGAATTCTTCAGACTTTCATAAACGGCCTTATCCGTACCCGAAATTTTCTCGGTATTGATTTGCACCTTGCAGTTCAATTCCTGCGCATCAAGTCTATCTATTCCAAATACGGAAATCAAGGCCAATGTCCAAAAAAATATCAGGTTTCTTTGTTTCATGCTCAATCAATTGTTATCTGAAATATTCTGCCAGTACATTCAAAATATCTTCAGCCACTTCCTTTTTCGTTTTAAGAGGGAAGTCAAATGTATAACCTTCCCTGTTCAGGATGGTTATTTTATTGGTTTCATGCCTGAATCCTGCACCGGAATCGTTTAAAGAATTCAGGACAATGAAATCCAGATTCTTCCGTTCCAACTTTGACTTGGCATTTTTTTCTTCCTGATCTGTCTCAAGTGCAAAACCGACCAGAACCTGACCATCCTTCTTCGATTCCCCCAATGCCGCAGCAATATCTTTGGTAGGCTTTAACTGCAAATGAAGGTCATCTTCTCCCCTTTTCGTTTTGGTCTCAAAAGTTTGTGCGGGTGTAAAATCAGCAACTGCTGCACAAAGAATGGCTGCATCCATCTCACCGAAGCTGGCTGTTGCAGCTTCAAACATCTGGACGGCAGACTCCACGTCCACCCGCCGGATGTTTGGACAAGATGTTTTCAATGCAACCGGTCCTACAATCAGCAACACTTCAGCTCCTCTTTCGGCGCAGGCCTCCGCCAAAGCGAATCCCATCTTGCCGGAAGAGTAATTTCCAATAAAACGGACAGGATCTATCTTTTCATAGGTCGGCCCGGCGGTTATCATTATTTTCTTTCCTGCCCATGGTCGTTGTTCAGAAATATAATCTGAAAGCGTTTTGAAAATGGCAGCAGGCTCTTCCATCCGTCCCTTGCCAAAATCTCCGCAAGCCAGTTCTCCCTCTGTCGGTTCCAAAAAATGGACCCCGATTTCGCGGAGATATTCCATATTTTTCTGAACACTCGGATGGGCATACATCTTGCAATTCATGGCGGGTGCTATGAATACAGGCTTATTGAATGCCAGAAAGGTGGTGGATAAGGCATCATCGGCAATGCCTCCTGCAAATTTACCCAGGATATTGGCTGTCGCCGGTGCAACTATAAACAAGTCCCCCCAGTCTGCCAGAGAAATATGTTCCGTCAAATAAGTATTGACTTCCGCAAAAGGGTCAACATATATTTTATGCTTTGAAACCGTTTCAAGCGTCAGTCTTGTAACGAACTCAAGCGTATTTTTGGTAACAACCACTTGTACTTCAGCTCCAGCTTTTACAAAAAGACGAATCAATTCCGGTATCTTGTAGGCCGCAATACCTCCGGATATTCCCAGTAAAATGCGCTTACCTTTCAACATATGATCACTTGTTTATTGCACGCAAACGAATGCGAGTCAGTACATTTTTAGTATTCAACGAAAAATCGCCCTGCATCATCCAGCCATAATAACCGAGATCACGCTTCAGAATTTCTTCTACCGGTTTATCTTTATATTTTCCGAAATTAAAGACCTCCACACCTTTGTCATTCAGGATAATTTTTCCGGCAAAATCCACATTTCGGTTGAAGGATGAAAATTCAGACAAGTACTGGACATCATTCTGTAGCTCCGGATACATGTCCAATTGGGATTTCAGGACTTCATAAGTGGCACGGGTATCCGCTTCAGCACCATGAGCCCCATCCAAATCTTTTCCACAGTAGAATTTATAGGCGGCAGTCAGGGTGCGTTGTTCCATCTTATGAAAAATAACCTGAACATCAATGAACTTACGTTTGGTCAGGTCGATATCGATGTCATTGCGCAAGAATTCTTCCACCAGCATGGGTATGTCAAAACGATTGGAATTAAAACCGGCAATGTCACAACCTTCTATATCATGGGCTATCATTTTCCCGATTTCCTTAAAAGTGGGGCAATTGGCGACATCCTCATCCAGAATGTGATGCACATCAGAGGCTTCCTTTGGAATGGGAATCCCAGGGTTGACTCTATATGTCCTGGTTTCTTCCTGCCCATTCGGATGAACTTTCAGATAAGATATTTCTACTATTCTGTCGCTGTTTGTATTGATGCCTGTAGCTTCCAGATCGAAAAAGACAATGGGATTTTTAAGATTCAATTGCATGATAATGCATGTATAAAGATGAACAATCCCACAAGCCAAAAAAACCGTGGGATTGCGTTAGTAGGTAAAAAAACACGCTTAATCGTTGAGCAACATAGGCATCAACAACATCAGCAAATCTTCGTTTTCTTCATTTTGTAAAGGCAAGAACAGTCCGGCACGGGAAGGATCAGCCAATTCAAGGACAATATCTTGCGTGTTCAAATTGGAAACAATGTCAATGATAAATTGGGCCTTGAAGCCAATGATAATCCTATCACCTTCATATTGACAGGAAATGGTTTCTTCCGCCGAAGTGGAAAAATCAATGTCCTGAGTGGTCAGTTCTATCTTATTATCGGTGATAACCATTTTGACCAGACTGCTTGACTGGTTTGCAAAGATAGCCACACGTTTCAGAGTATTCAAAAGAGAAATTCTGTCGACCAAAACTTTATAGGGATTGTTCTGAGGAATCACAACATTGTAATTCGGGAAGCGACCTTCCACCAAACGACAGAATATCGTATAATTGGAAAGACGAAACACGACATTGCTGTCATCAAAAGAAATGATGACATTGCCTGTCTCCTTTGGTAGAATAACCCTCAGCAAATTTGCAGGTTTTTTAGGCACAATAAGCATGGATTTCTGTTCTCCATGAATGCTGGTATTTTTCAGACGGACCAACTTATGAGAATCAGAAGCAACAAAAGTGACATCTTCAGGAGTGATATCCAGAACTACACCATTCATGACAGGACGGAGCTCATCGTCTGCAGAAGCGAACACGGTAGAATTGATGCCGTTCAACAGTATATTTGCCGGAATTTCAAGATTGCTGCAATTTTCTTTCAATTCTTTCATTTTTGGAAATTCATCACCATTTTGAGCCACAAACTTATATTTACCATTCTGGTAATAAATGGTCACTTCCAGGCTGTTTTCGTCAATCTCAATGGTCAAAGGCTGTTCCGACAACTCGCGCAACGAATCGAGCAAGGTCTTGGAAGGAATGGCGAAAGATCCGTCACGGTCTGCTTCTATCAAATCAAAATTGGTGACCAATGTCGTTTCTGTATCTGATGCCGTTGCCGTCAGCTTTAAACCTTCAATCTTTAACAAAAAACATTCTAAAATCGGCAAGGTGTTTTTGGAGTTGATAACCCGGCTGATAGCCTGAAGATGGCTCAACAGAGCCGAACTGGATGCAATGAATTTCATACGTTCGATTTTATTTGTTACACGAAAGACATTAGGATACCGTTTTCAAGACAACTCACATCGATTGTGACTGGTGCTTACGGTATTCATAAGGTCGGATTGATATTTATCTGTTTATACTTTTTATAAGCTTTACAAAAATACGAAAAAAATAGTATTCGGACAGTGGTCAATGCTTTTTTTTAAATGATGTAAATAAAAGAATATTAAATTCATTCATGATGGTGATGAAACGATAAATCTGTTTATATATTAATCACCAATCCATCATATGCAAGCTGAACATGTTCAGGCAACGAGAGATCCACCTCCCTGTGCAAACCCATTTGGTGACTCATATGGATGAGATATGCTTTTTCAGGATTCACCGCATCTATCAAATCGAGTGCTTGTTGCAGGGTGTTGTGTGAAATATGCTTTTCAGGCCTTAATGCATCAACAACAAGTGCTTTGAGATGGTATAACTTAGCCATTTCAGATTGTTCAATATGGTTAAAATCAGTCAGATAAGCCATATCACCGATACGAAATCCCAAAACAGGTAAACGATAGTGCATCAATTCTATGGGTATGACTTCCAGATGGTTGACGAAAAACGGCTTCATCGTTACGGGATATAGCTGGAAAAGCGGAACCCCGGGATATGGGTTTTCAGCGAAACTGTAAGGTAAAATGACTTTCATCTTATCCAACACACGTTTGAATCCATAAACAGGCAATTCCTTGTAAGAGCAGAAAGGCCTCAGGTCATCCATCCCTCCCACATGATCATAATGTTCATGAGTCAGAAAAACGGCATTGATCTGTCGGATACGTGCACGCAAAGCTTGTTGACGAAAGTCAGGACCGCAGTCCACCAGAATGGAGGTACCCTCGTTTTCAAGATACACAGAAGTCCGCAAACGATTATCTTTCGGATCCTTGGACATGCATACGGCACAGCTGCAAAGCAATTGAGGATTTCCTGTCGAAGTACCGGTACCTAAAAATGTAAGCTTCATGATTCAGATCTTAAACAAACAACACTTCAGGATGCAAATTAATGTCAAATTTAGCCTTCACATCATGAATGATCCGATCCGAAAGTGCCATAATATCAGCTGCAGTGGCATTTCCGGAATTGACCAGCACCAAAGCTTGCCGGTCGTGCACCGCAGCATTTCCCAGACTTCTTCCTTTCCATCCGGCCTGATCGATACACCAGGCTGCAGAAACTTTTATCCGACCATTTGCCAGAGCCCAGCCTGGCATTTCCGGCCAGGATTTTTTTAACCGTTGATATTGTTCTGCCTGAATCTCAGGATTCATGAAAAAGCTGCCGGCGTTTCCGGTTACCGAAGGATCAGGCAATTTTTCACTGCGGATTTCAAGGACGGCGTCCCGGATATTCTGAAGCGTGATTCCACCCTTTTCCCGAATACGCCGATCCATATCGCCATATCTGATATTAGCATTTAAAATTGTTGATAATCTATACGTTACATAACAAACAACAAAGTGATTCTTTAATATATGTTTAAAGATGCTGTCACGATATCCAAACTGACAATCGGCATTTGAAAAACGCTGCATCTGCAAGGTTTCCAAATTGAGTGCCTCAACCAACGCTATGGTATCTTTCACTTCTGCACCGTAAGCACCGATGTTCTGAACAGGGCTTGCTCCTACTTCACCTGGAATTCCGGAAAGATTTTCCACTCCACTCCAACCCTTATCAACTGCGTATGCTACAAAATCATCCCAAACCACTCCTGAACCGACACGTACAAGGACAGACTGAGCCTCTTCCCTGATCAATTCAATGGTTCTCAATCTGGAATGCAATAAAAGTCCCGGAAAATCCGCAGTAAAAAGCAGATTGCTTCCACCACCGACGGACAACATGGGAATACCCTTGAATGTTTGATGGCGCAGGATATCACATAAATCATCAATAGACTCAAATTCAACCCAATAGCGCGCTTTTGCCTCCATATGGAAAGTATGTTTATCCTTTAGGGAGCAATTTTCAAGTTTTAACATGACCTCGTTTTTATATCGCAAAAATACAGGATATTTTTTGCGAAAGCAAATTGTAAAAGCAGTGAGTGGATCGAATGAATAAATTGTATATTTGTGTTCCAAAAGTTAAAACGACCATGTTATCCATCCTGATACCTGAATTCAATTACGATTGTTCAAAGCTGGTCTGTGATCTTGCCAAACAATGTCATCAGGCAAACATCGTCTTTGAGGTCATCGTTTTAGATGATGCGTCAACGCTTTTTAAAAATGAAAATCGCAAGATTTCTGAAATATCAGGATGCTCTTTTGTTGAATCCGAACTGAATCTTGGATCTGCTGAAACCAGAAATAAATTGGCCAGAATGGCCAAATACCCGCACCTGTTAATGATAGATTGTGATGCCGAGGTGGATGATAAACAGTATATACAGCATTATCTTGATGTCATGGATCAAAGCCAGGTCATCATCGGAGGTATCCGCTATAGTCTGGAAAAGCCCTCTTCTGACCATATTCTTCGCTGGTATTACGGCAAGAACAGGGAATGCATGGCGGCCAGAAAAAGGAATAAGAATCCATATAAATCGCTCCTTTCTTTCAATCTGATGATTGATCGGGATGTGATGATGAAATGCCCTTATGAACTGTTCAAAGATTACGGACATGAAGACTCCGTCATGGGTTTCAATTTCAAAAAGCACGGCATTAAAGTGCTACATATTGATAATCCACTCATTCACAATGGTCTGGACACAAACGAAGACTTTCTGAAAAAAAGCCTGAAAGCTGTTGAGAAATACTTGACCAATGCGGTGTTCCAATCGGACGAATTGGTTTCTCAAATCAAGATTTTCAGGATTTTCAGGCTTGTGCAAAATTTAGGCTTGTGTAAACTTTTCGCTTTTAAGTTCAGGATAGCGGGAAACTACATGAAAAAGAACCTCTATGGCAAACACCCATCGCTCTTCCTCTTTGACATTTACAGGTTGAGTTATCTTTGCAACCTGTCTCTGAGTCAACAGAAAACAGCACCGACAAAAAACAGTCAGAGATGAAAGTATCCATCATCATACCCGTTTACAATGTTTCAGAATATATTGAACGTTGCGTGGATTCTGTTCTTTGCCAGTCATATTCCGATATCGAATGCATCTTTGTGGATGATTGTTCACCGGATAACAGTATGGAGCTGATTTTCAAAAAAATATCTTTGTATTCGGGTAATATCAGTTTTATATCAATCCAACACGCACAAAACAAAGGTTTGTCCGGAGCCCGGAACTCCGGCATCAAAGCTTCAACAGGAGACTATCTGTACTTCTTGGACAGTGATGATGAAATTCCGGAACATGGTATAGAGGAATTGGTCCGTTTGGCAGAAAAATATCCGGATGTCGATATTGTTCAGGGGAGCTCAGAAGTCATTGAAAACGGCCGTTCCAACAAAATGTACCGACTAAAAGGCACTTTGCCGGAATTTTCAGAAAATCATTTTTGGCTCAAAAAAAATGTACTGGAGAGAGTACTGATACCTGTTACGGCATGGAACAAACTGATCAGACGGCGTTTCATCATCGAAAATAAGATGTTCTTTAAAGAAGGGCTCATTCACGAAGATGAACATTGGACCTTCTTTGCCGCCAAATCCGTCAAATCAATGGCATTCTGCAAGGTTCCGACCTACCGGCATTATATCCACGAAGGAACCATCATGACTTCCGATAGCAAAAAAAGTATTTCCAGCTGGTTTTCTATCATAGACGATTTTGTGAATGGCATGGACGCAGACATGCTCCGTATCCAAAGAAAAGTGATTTTCGAAGTGAGTTTCTGCAACCTGGTACGCATCATCAGACTACCTTCCGATTTTTCTACCAGTGACATGCTGACTATACAAAAGGAACTTCTGAAGCCATGTTTCAGGGACGCCTTGAAAAGATTTCAGATCTTTGAACTATTCCTGCTATCCTATTACCACCTTCCCGTATGCCTGTTGAAAGTTCTATGTATGGACAACATCAAGGGGCTGTACTTCCGCATTTTAAAATATCTGGTCTAAACCTGAATCTTTATCCAGTTTTCCAGCGCGATGGTATTTTTCTCTCCCAGCAGCCACTTGTCCGGTGCCACCACTTTCTTTTTCGGATTGTTGTTCAGGTAGGCACCCCACCAACTAAAGGAACTGTTTGAAATGATATTGTCCCTGCATTTTGACATCAGGGACACATACCAATAGGGATTGATATCCTCATTCCTGATAAAAATGCTGTTTGAAGGAAGCTTGATATGGGCCTTCACCCATTCCGGGTCATCAGAAAACACATACAAGGTAAAAGTGTCCAAGTCTTTCGTAAGGCGACAGACGGCCCTTTCATAATAATCCGGGGTACAGATTCCAAATCTGTTGATAAAATCAGTAGAAAAAAAATCGCCCCTCCTTACATGCAAAGAGATAGCATATGTTTTTTGGAAGTCATCACAATAGTTCCTGATGAAATCCGGCATCGGTTCCCTGGGTTCAAAATATGCCGCAGGGTCCATCATCTGTTTGACATATTTGTCCGTTTGCCAATAGCCATCAAAATAAAGGAATTTGTCATTAGGAGGAAAAGACAAATTTGCCTCGTTGATTCTCCTGACAGAGGGATTGAGGGCAAACAGGATTTTTTTGATTTGATACCGGACGGACTTGTAATTGTAATATATCTTTTTGTCCGATATGACCGGCAGATTGCTGATGATGTCAATGGCACTCTTTCTGTATGTTGACCTGTATTTATACCAACTCATGTCAAGATAAACCGTATCCAGATAACGTTCTTGCAGATATAAGGCAAAAGCATACTGGAACAATTGATTCCCAAAACCCGATGAAAGTCTGACTACGATCATTTGAAGCAAAATAATTGTTTGATTTTAGATTTTATTTGCCTGACTATATAAATAAAAGATTTATCCTTGAGTTTAAAAATATACATCAATCCAAGCATATCTTCTTTCTTCCGGAAAATGATGGCCGGATTTTTCGGAGAGTCCCATTCCTGAGGCCGACCATAATAGGTAGACAGACAAAGCGGCTTCTTATCAACGAGATACCTGTTCAGATGTGACTCATCATTCTGAATCGCAATGATATTGTTTCTGTCGTCTTCTGCAATGTTTCTGACCATGACCTCTTTTAGCTCCAGAAACTCTTTCGTCCTGGCACCAAACAGCCCGCCTTGGTAATAGACAGAGCCTTCACCGTCCGGAATGCAGGCAGTTGAGAGCGGATTCCTGTCATAAGGGAAATCCGATGGTTTCTTCTCATCCGTATGCCAGGACAAATTAACCAAAAAGCCCTGTTCGCTATCCGGAAGCACTTCATCCGGTAAGATATCTTTCAAGAAAAGGGTGTTCGCATTAAAAAAGAAACAAAAATCACTTTCAGAAAGTGCGTCTGTGATTTTATCAAAAAAGGAAAAACGATCCAATGTATTGCGTGGCCAACCATGATTTTCGACAGGAATGAGATGGACATGCTTTTGAGCAGTGATTTCGGCAGAATCGGTAAAAACATAGTACTCTTTTGGCATTTCATTCAGAAAATGGCATTCACAGGATGAATGAAAATCTTTCCAGAATATATCATATTTGCCCAAGGCTATGTAAAGGATGGCTACTTTGTACATACATCTCCCCTTTTGAATATCCGATAAATCTTGAAAACAATCCAGTGAGTCCATCTATTTTGTGTACAGACATACATGATCTTTTGCTTGACACTTAACGGTATGCCATATCCTTTGACATCGCTTATAATACTGTTCATCCATTCCTTGTCCCTACTCATGAAAGCATGGAAAATAAAGTTCCGAAGGTATTTTCTGATATATGGTGCAATATCCCTGAGCGGTACACCAAGACCATGAGCCAGCACAAGAGTCTGAATAAAAACATGATAGGAAAAACCCTTCAGATCTTCATGATGGGTTACGGATTGTTCGAGAACCCTGTAAACCATCAGTTCTTCCTTCATCATATAAAAAGGACCTTTCATCAATAAACCGAGTGTAATGGGAAGGTCTTCGCAAACCACCTTCTCTCCACGAAACAGATCCTGGTTATTTTTAATGATATCCATTGTCCAATTTGTCCGGAAACAAGACGCCGATAGCACTACTCTGGGAAAATCACGTTCATTCAAATAGTCCCTGACTGCATCTATACCATAATATTCCGGTTTAAACCAATCTTCACTCTTTCCTGACTTGTTTGTATCCAACGAATGATCTTTCTGATGAAACACCTGCCAATTGCCATAGACCAGACTGACTTCAGGATGTTGCTCCAGTAATTCCACCTGCCGCCTTAATTTATCTCTGGTCAACCAATAATCGTCCCCGCCACAGTCTGCCAAATATTTTCCTTTTGCCTGATCCAGCAAATCAAAATAATTGTTGGTCAATCCTTTGTTCTTCTCATTCAGAAAAAGCCGGATTTTATCAGGATTATTTTTGGCATATTCAAGACAAATATTTCTGGTCCCGTCGGTAGAGCAGTCTTCGCCGACCAAGATCTCATAATCGAAAGGACATTCCTGCATCAACAAACTATCAAGTGTTTTGCCGATATATGCTTCCTGATTGTATGTAATTACCAGGATGGAAACCGTCGGAATCGTATTCATCATTAACATTCATTGAAGTACGTATGCCAAAGATACTCAAATAATTCAAAAACCGGATTTGTCAATCAGAAATTGCTCTCCTATCCGACATTCACAAGGAATTTTCAACGTTTCAACAATATCCGTCGTACATTTATTAATCTGATATTTCAGTCTTTAATTCAATAACTTTACATATTTATTGTACTTTTGCAAAAAAACTTAAACTAACCATGAAGAAACCTGACAGTTTGGTTTTTGTTTCCATTATCGTTCCTGTCTACAATCGGGAAAAGACTTTAAAGCGTACTCTTCATTCCCTTTTTGATCAGATTTACAGACCTATAGAACTTATTCTTGTTGACAACAACTCACAGGATCGTTCTTATGAAATTTGCAAGGATTTTCAGGATAGGTACAGCCATATATTTTTTCGCATTGAAGTGATCCAGGAAACAAAAAAAGGTGCGAATGCTGCCCGTAATGCGGGGCTGGCAATAGCTACCGGAGAGTATCTCATGTTTTTTGATTCAGATGACATCATGTATAATGATTGCGTTTCGAACGTTGTCGGTGACCTGATTATTGAAAAATTCCCCACAGCCACAGCCTATCCATTTTTTATCAAATTCCCGGACGGAACCCTGTCGAGACGTCCGCATATCTATTCAAAAAAGCCGGCAGACCAACTATACACAACCATCATTCCTACCCATGGCTTATGTATCAAAAGAGAGACGCTGAATGAAATCGGTCCATGGGATGAGCAGTTGGAACGTTGGCAAGACTTGGAATTCGGGTTCAGAGTGCTGCTTCACATCAAAGATCTCAATTGGTTTACAGCAAAACCTTTATATGAAGTGCAATACCATGACGATTCCATCAGCGGCAACAGCTATTTCACCGATCACGAAAAGCTGTATGCTTCATTGATCAAAATCGGTACTATCATCGAAGAACAGGCAGAAAGCAAACAAAAGTACAAACTACAACGCGCATGGTGTTACAAGATTTGTTCCATGGCCTCACAGATACGAAAGGAAGGGCATCCGGAACTTGGCAATGTCTATCTGCAAAAAGCACTCCTATACTTACCAAAATCAAGAAAAAGGCTGGCAACATGTTTGTTGCACTTTCAATTCTACTACGAAGGGAAAGGAGGCCGCGGCTTTTGGAAAATCGCCAGAAGACTGATGTAAACTACAACTGGAATCTATTGATGCAATTGCAAAGATATTCAGCCTCGCAAAGCGTAAAAACGGGAGATACCGGCAAGCTCAACTCTCTCTGATGAATGCTTTCCGTAATGGGAAAACTTTGCCGATTCCTTTCGGTAAAGGCAGCTTGCTTGTGAGGAGGCACCGGATAATGGATTTGCGTCTGAATGTCATTTCCCTCCAGATAGGCTTGCAGTAAATTTCTTTGATCACTCAAGACAGGAAATATATGAAAAACATGCGCATTCCAGTCCTTCACCTCCGGTAAAATGACCTCGGCATTCTTGATATGTTCCAAGTAGAAATGCGCCAGATCCCGCCGATGATTGTTGTCCTGATCCAGACGGTGTAGCTTCACCCTCAATACGGCAGCATGAATTTCATCAAGCCGTGAATTAAGTCCCTGATATCTAAAGATATATTTTTCTTCCGATCCATAGTTGGCCAAAACCCTGACGCAATCAGCCAGGTCAGCATCATTGGTAGTAACACAACCACCATCCCCCAGACAACCCAGATTTTTTCCAGGATAGAAACTGAATCCTGCAGCATCACTTAAATTACCCGCCTTTACACCATGATAAAGGGCTCCATGTGCCTGTGCGGCATCTTCGACGACTTTCAAGCTATACTTCAAAGCTATGCGATTAATATTTTGCATATCTGCACATTGCCCATACAAATGTACTGGAAGGATTGCTTTGGTCCTCTCAGTGATGACAGCTTCTATAGCGTTTGGATCAAGGTTGAATGTTTTTGGATCAGGTTCCACCAATACAGGTTTCAGATTGTTTCTGGTAATGGACAAAATACTGGCAATAAACGTATTGGCAGGAACAATCACTTCATCACCTTCTTGCAGGATTCCAAGTTCCATCCAAGCCTTAAAAATCAATGTCAAGGCATCCAGACCATTGGCTACGCCTATACAGTGAGACACGCCACAATAAGCAGAAAATTCTTTTTCAAATGCATTGACCTCATCACCAAGAAGATACCAGCCTGACGACAAAACTCTTTGGATGGCCTGAGAAAGTTCAGGCTCAAAAGAATCATTGACTTTTTTTAAATCCAAGAATTTCATCCGCGATTAAATTTTTAATATTGGTAGAAATATCATTTAAATCTATTTGACAGATACTTACGAATTTTTTCAAGATCTTCAGGAGTGTCCACTGCAAGATTTTCAATATCTGTTAAGGCCGTTTGGATATGATATCCGTTTTCGATCCAGCGCAATTGTTCCAAAGACTCTGCCAATTCCATCGGAGACTGAGGCAAAACGGCAATTTCAGCCAATGTATCCCTGCGATAGGCATAAATGCCGATATGCTTGTAAAAGCAACCTTTACCCAGCCATTCTTCAGGAGGCACTCCTCTCAGGAATGGGACCACAGACCGACTGAAATATATGGCTTCCCTTTTGAGATTCAGTACCACTTTTGGTGAGTTTGGATTCCGAAGGGCATTCAGTCCGTCTTTTTCAGTAAAAGGTTTGACTAAAGTCGCCAAACGGGTATCCGATGAAACGAAACAAGCTTTCAATGCTTCAATCTGTTCTGACCGGATAAAAGGCTCGTCACCCTGAATATTGATCACCACGTCATAATCACCGCCAATCTTTTGAGAAGCTTCCAGGCAACGATCCGTACCACTGCGGTGATTATCGGATGTCATCACTACTTTCCCTCCAAAACCTTTTACCGCTTTCAGGATCCGTTCATCATCCGTTGCCACCCAGACATCATCCAGACAAGGCGCAACCTGCTCATAAACACGTTGGATCATGGACTTCCCACCAATATCTGCCAAAGGTTTTCCGGGAAACCGGGTCGAAGCATACCTGGCAGGAATGATTCCTAGAAATTTCATACGCACTTTTTTATACAAATATACTTTTCCTGCCTAAGAAAACGAATATATAAACGTCTTTTTATTTTCCAGAGACGGAAGAATGTGAAGCAAAATGAAGGTCAGTTTCAAAAATAAACAATCATATTTAAGCAATACAAGCCTTTGTTTCTACGTTATGCTTGTTATATTTGTGGTCTAAACGTTTCATACGGTCTTAACGGAACAATCATTGGAATTATGAAATCAACCATCAATGACATCAAAATCATCAACTTTCCAAAAATTGAGGAATCCAGTGGAAACCTTTCTTTCATCGAGGAAGGACAACACATTCCTTTCAAAATTGAACGCACCTATTGGATCTATGATGTTCCCGGTGGACAGGTTCGGGGGGCACATGCTTTTAAAAAGCAGCAGGAACTTATTGTGGCACTTTCCGGCAGTTTCGATGTAGTGGTTGATGATGGCGTTCAGAAAAAGATTTTTTCACTGACCCGTTCTTATTACGGGATATATTTACCTGCCGGCCTCTGGCGGGAAATGGAGAATTTTTCCACCAATTCCCTGGCCGTTGTACTTAGCTCAACCAAATATTCGGAAGAAGACTACATCACAGATTATCAAGAATTCTTAAATTACAGGCAATAATGAACCAATCAACAGTATACGACTGCGAAGTATTGCCACTGAGCAAAATACACAACCGGGCAGGAAACATCACCATCGTTGAAGGGAATGTCAATGTTCCATTCTCCATACGAAGGATTTATTACTTGTATGACATTCCAGGAGGAGAAAGCCGGGGAGGACATGCCCACAAAGAGCTCTATCAGCTGATTGTGGCTGCAAGCGGAAGTTTTGATGTCTTGCTCGACGATGGTGTCAACAAAAAGGTCATCAAGCTGAACAGGCCTGATTACGGACTTTTGGTCGTTCCGGGCATCTGGCGCGAACTTTTTGAATTTTCCTCAGGATCCGTTTGTCTGGTTCTTGCTTCCGAAAAATATGACGAAGATGATTATTTAAGGGAATACGATTATTTCAAGACATGGAAATCAGAAGATAATGTCTGAACAGCAAAGTTCATACAGGCAAATCATGAAAGCAACCTCCCTGTTCGGAGGAGTACAGGTGTTCAATATCCTGATACAGATCATTCGTTCAAAAGTCATAGCTGTACTTTTGGGTCCTTCAGGAATGGGTATTATCGGATTGCTCAACTCCACGACTTCTTTCATCGGTAGTCTCACCAACTTTGGATTAGGCACCAGTGCCGTGAAGAATGTTTCAGAAGCCAACTTCTCCGGAAACACAGAGCATATATCCACCACCGTCACTGTTCTGAGGCATCTGGTCTGGATAACGGGGCTGTTGGGAACAATCCTCACCATCATCTTTTCCCCAGGGCTCAGTCAAATCACTTTCGGTAATGGAGAATACACAGCCGCATTCATCTGGATTTCCGTAAGTCTGCTTTTTAACCAGCTGAGTAGCGGACAAATGGTCATCATCCAAGGTATGCGGAAACTGAAACTACTGGCCAAAGCCAACTTATCCGGTAGTACCCTCGGGTTGGTTGTCACTCTTCCACTCTATTATTTCTTGGGTTTCGACGGTATTGTCCCCGGTATTATCGGAACCTCACTGGTCTCCATGCTCGTTTCCTTTTTCTATTCAAGAAAAATACCGGTTGTTCCTGTTCAAATAACCGTTCCACAAACCCTGAAAGAAGGAAAGAGCATGCTCCAAATGGGCTTTCTGATAAGTCTAAACGGACTATTGACTCTGGGAGCGTCCTATATCTTAAGGATTTTTATCGGCCGGATCGGAGGAATTGCAGAAGTGGGACTTTACACGGCCGGTTTTGCCATCATCAACTCCTATGTCGGATTGATCTTCAATGCCATGGGAACGGATTATTATCCCAGACTTTCAGCCATGGCGGATGATAATAAAAAATGCACAAACGCCATCAATCAGCAATCAGAAATCGGCATATTGATTCTGGCTCCCATCATTGTTGCTTTTCTGATATTCATCAAATGGGTGATTATTATTCTATACTCCAATCAGTTTGTTGCAGTGAGCGGAATGATCTATTGGGCATCATTCGGCATGTTCTTCAAAGTCGTGAGTTGGGCCATCGCATTTGTCTTTTTGGCCAAAGGAACCAGCAAACTGTTTTTTTGGAACGAGCTGATTTCGGAAATCTACATACTCCTTCTCAACTTGGTGGGATATCATTTTATGGGTTTGACCGGGCTTGGAATTTCTTTTGCTGTCGGTTACCTGATCTATCTATTCCAGGTTTACACCGTCAGTAAAATCCAATACGGATTCAGCTTAAACAGCGATTTCATCCGAATATTCATCATTCAATTCGCCATCGCCATCGCAGCATTCCTTTGCATCAAGTTCTTCAGCCAACCATACACCTATCTGTGCGGATCTGTTTTACTCCTCATTTCATGCTGGTTTTCGCTAAAGGAACTGGACAAACGAATAGGATTGAAACAATTATTGGAAAGCTTAAAAAATAAAGATCAGGCTGATTGACCGACAGGATTTTGACAAAGCCGGAATATCATATTTGGCTGTATTAAAGAATAATGTATGCCTGAGTTTTTTGTCAAATAGGTGACTTTCCTACTTTAGTTGGATTCCCCCAAATCACTTAGTTCCATCCAACGTAGTGTCTTTTCGTCGATAAGCGTATTGAGTTCGGAAAAACGGATGGAATGCTTTTCGATTTCCGGGCCGGTACAGTTTCCTGAACTCAGGGCTGCTTCAACACCGGCTTTCTCGCTTTCCATCATTTCTATTTCTTTTTCAAGACTTTCAAATTCTTTTTGCTCTTTATAGTTCAGTTTGCGAGGTCTGTCGTTTTTAGCTATGGAGGACTGATCTATTGATTTATTTTCAACCCTGGCAGTCAATTTTTTCTGACGTTCTTCTTCCTCTTTGACATCCCGCCAATCCCTATATTGGGAATAATTACCAGGAAAATCCCTCACTTTGGCGTCTCCTTCAAAAACCAACAAGTGATCCACAATCTTGTCCATGAAATAACGGTCGTGAGAAACCACCAAGACACAACCCTTGAAGTTCAGGAGATAATCTTCCAGAATATTCATCGTCATGATGTCCAGGTCGTTCGTAGGCTCATCCAACACGATAAAATTCGGACTACGCATCAGAACGGTACACAGGTAAAGCCTCCTTTTTTCACCTCCGGAAAGTTTGTAGACATAGTTATGTTGTGTTTCCGGTGTAAAAAGGAAATGTTGCAGAAACTGAGAAGCAGAGAGTTTTTTCCCGTCACCAAGATCAATTTCTTCCGCAATATCCCGTACGACATCAATCACTTTCATTTGTTCATCAAACTGCAACCCACTCTGGCTGTAGTAGGCGAAAACAACGGTTTCACCAATATCGAAAGATCCACTGTCAGGCTTTTCCTCGCCAACGAGCATACGCAGGAAGGTCGTTTTCCCGGTACCATTCTTGCCCACAATCCCGACTTTCTCATAACGGGCGAAATTGTAACAGAAGTGATCCAACAGTTTCAGGTCTCCGTAGGCCTTGGATATATCTTTGGCTTCAAATACCTTGGATCCCAGATAGGTCGCTTTCACCTTTAGGCTGATAGAATCATCCACGCGCTTCTGGGAAACCTTTTCTTCCAAATCGTAGAAAGAATCTATACGTGCACGGGCTTTTGTGGCACGAGCCTGAGGCATACGGCGCATCCAGTCCAGTTCTTTACGGAACAAGTTGTTGGCCCTGTCCAGTTCCGTATTATAAACATCAATCCGTTCCTGATGTTTTTCCAGATAATAGGAATAATTGCCGGAATAGCTGAAAAGCTGACCTTGATCGATTTCCAGGATGTTATTGCAAACGCGATCCAGGAAGTACCTGTCATGGGTCACCATCAACAGGGTAACGCCGGATCTCGTCAGATAACTTTCAAGCCACTCGATCATTTCCAGATCGAGGTGGTTGGTCGGTTCGTCGAGAATCAGCAAATCCGGTTCCGTAATCAGTGCATTGGCTAAAGCCACCCTTTTAAGTTGTCCTCCGGAAAGGTGTTGTATCTTTTGGTCAAAATCCTTGATTTTTAATTGTGAAAGGATTTGTTTGATCCTGACTTCGTAATCCCAAGCTTTGTAATAATCCATCAAATGGAGCAAGGCTTCCAATGTTTCTCCTTCAGGATGTGGTTGACGGGTCTCTTCCCGCATCATCATGGCCTCATAACGTTCTATAGTCCGGACAATCTCATTGTCCGACTGGAAACAAGCATCCAAAACTGAAAGATGATTGGGATAATGGGGCATCTGTTCCAGATAGTTTATCCGAAGGTCGCGCCTGAAAACGATAGTTCCGGCATCAGAGTCCTCTATGCCGGCAATCATATTGAGCAAGGTGGTCTTTCCCGTCCCGTTTTTGGCGATCAAAGCCACACGTTGTCCTTCCGCTATACCGAAAGACAGGCCTTTATATAAGACTAAATCACCAAATGATTTGCTTAGATTTTCAACTTGTAAATAACTTACAGGATTTGCCATGATGCCTTGTCCGGGTAAAGTTCGTTTTTTAAATACTGTCCGGTAAAACTCTCAGGGTGTTTTACCAGTTCTTCGGGAGTACCGCTGAAAATAATCCTGCCACCTAAACGTCCTCCTTCCGGACCAATATCAATGATATGGTCGGCCAGCTTGATCACGTCCAGATTATGTTCTATCACAATGACGGTGTTGCCTTTGTCTACCAATCGGTTCAACACGCCCATCAGCACACGAATATCATCGAAGTGCAGCCCGGTGGTGGGTTCGTCCAGAACATACATGGTCTTACCCGTATCTTTTTTAGCCAGCTCCGTGGCCAGCTTCACACGTTGATTCTCGCCACCGGACAATGTCGTACAAGGCTGTCCAAGCCGAAGATAGCCCAGGCCGACCTCTTGAAGCGTTTTGATCTTATGAAGAATCTGGGGTTGGTTTTCAAAAAAGTCGACAGCCACATTGATGGTCATATTTAGTACATCGGCGATGGATTTTCCTTTGAAACGGACCTCGAGTGTCTCCCTATTGTAGCGTTTGCCCTGACAATCCTCACAAGGCACGAGCACATCGGGCAAAAATTTCATTTCGATGGTCTTGTAGCCGTTCCCTTTACAGGTTTCGCAACGGCCACCCGGCACATTGAAAGAAAAACGCCCAGGCTTGTAAGCCCTGATTTTGGCCTCCGGCAGACTCACAAACAAGCTCCTGATATCAGAAAAAACGCTTGTATAAGTTGCGGGATTGGATCGCGGACTACGTCCAAGAGGTGACTGGTCCACACTGACAATCTTATCAATATGGTCCAGCCCTTTTACAGAATCATAAGCCAAAGGTTCCTTTAACGAACGGTAAAAATACTGGCTCAGGATGGGTTGCAGGGTATCGTTGACCAAGGTGGATTTTCCGCTTCCGGAAACACCGGTCACGACAATCAGTTTTCCCAGTGGGAATGATACATTCACATTTTTCAGATTATTTCCCTTGCAGCCTTTGATAACGATACTTTTTCCATTTCCATGGCGTCGTTCTTTCGGTATCTCTATCTGAAGGATTCCATTCAGATACGAAGATGTCAGGGTATTTGCCTTCAGCATTTCCTCCGGAGTACCGGCAAATACGACTTCTCCCCCATGCCTACCTGCCCTTGGACCAAGATCCACCACATAATCGGAGGCCAGCATCATATCCTTGTCATGTTCCACCACAATGATGGAGTTGCCGGAATCTCTCAATACTTTCATGGAATTGATCAATCGGGCATTGTCTCTCTGATGCAAACCGATACTGGGTTCGTCCAGAATATAGAGTACATTGACTAATTGAGAGCCAATTTGTGTGGCGAGTCTGATACGTTGGTTTTCACCTCCGGAAAGGGATGCAGAGGCTCTGTTGAGGGAAAGATAGTCCAAGCCTACATCAAGCAGAAAACTCAGTCTGGATCGGATTTCTTTGAGTATTTCCGCTGCTATCAGTTTTTGTTTTTCCGAAAGATGTTCTTCTATATGGTCTATCCATGCTTTCAGCTCTGAGATATCCATTTCAGAAAGCTGGGCAATCGTGCAATCATTCAGCTTGAAATGCAAAGCTTCGCGGTTGAGGCGGGCACCACCGCAATCTGGACAAACATCTGTTTTGATGAATTGCCCGGCCCACTTCTGAGCCTCAAAGGTTGCATCCTCATCCTGCTGCATGGTGATATATTTGATGACCCCGTCAAAATTAACGAAGTAGTTGGAATTTCCGAGAGAGCGATTCTTGATATGCAGACTTTCTTCCGTCCCATTCAGGATTTCATCCAATGCTTCTTCAGGGATATCCTTGATGGGCGTCTTCAAGGTGAAACCGTACTTGTCTGCAATAGCTTCAATCTGCCAAAACAGAAGAGAATCCCTATACTTACCCAATGGAATGATGCCTCCGTTATGTATGTTTTGTTCACGGTCCGGCATAATCTTGTCCATATCCACGAGATTGACCATACCTAACCCTTTACAACGGGGACACATGCCCTGAGGCGAATTAAAGGAAAAATTGTTGGGTGCCGGTTCATCGTAGGAAATGCCGGATGTCGGACACATCAGACGCTTACTGAAATATCGCAGATTTTCTCCATCCTTGTCCAATATCATGACGATTCCATCTCCCTGTCGCATACCGATTTGAAGACTTTGCTTGATGCGTTTCAGATCTTTTTCCGAAATCATCAGTTTATCTATCACCACTTCAATATTGTGGTTCTTGTAACGATCCAGCTTCATACCATGGGTGATTTCACGAAGGCTTCCATCCACGCGTACATTCAGATATCCTTTTCTTCGAAGCGACTCAAAAAGTTCTTTATAATGGCCCTTTCGACTGCGAACAACAGGCGATAGCAAATAAACCCTACGCCCTTCGTATTCTTTGATCATCAGTTCCAGAATTTGATCTTCTGTATACTTAACCATAGGCTCCCCTGTCACATAGGAAAAAGAATCTGCTGCCCTGGCATAAAGCAAACGCAGGTAATCATAGACTTCCGTACTGGTTCCGACAGTGGAACGGGGATTTTTGTTGGTGGTCTTTTGTTCGATGGATATGACAGGACTCAACCCTGTTATCTTATCCACATCAGGACGTTCCAAACTTCCGAGAAAATTTCTGGCATAGGAGGAAAATGTTTCAACATAACGACGCTGTCCTTCAGCAAAAATGGTGTCGAATGCCAAAGAAGACTTGCCGCTCCCACTCAGACCGGTTATCACAACCAGCGCATCACGGGGAATTTGTACATCAATATTCTTCAGATTGTGCACACGTGCTCCATATACACAAACGGATTCCTGTTCTTTCATAATCAATCTTCATCAATCACCCACTCTTTTTGGTGAACGGTGATCTTCTTTTTATCAAAATAAAGGCTTTCTTTCAAAGGAATTGCAACCTTGTAGGCCTTAGCTTCCGGATTGGACAAACTGTCGCTGCGAATCCAGGTGTTGTAATTTTTTAAATCATAATAGGAAATGCCTGCACCTTTGGCAAAATCCACCCAGTTGGCTACTTTTCCGGTCACCATGGAATCTTTGCAGGCATTGGGCATATATAATTGTTCCTTTTTAATGTAAAATCCATATTTCTTAGGATCAGACATGAATTCTTTACAGGCGAGAATCCTAAACACATAGCGGGAGGTTTGTTCCACCAACCAAAGATCCAGACTTGAGTTTTCACCCTGTTTGGCCAGTTCTTTCATAATCCTTGCCGTACCGATATTGTAGGATGCAGCAGCTGAAGGCCAGTCCCCGAACTTTTCATAAGCACTCCTCAAATAGCTGCAAGCAGCCTCAGTTTCCTTTTCAACATGATAACGTTCGTCAACATCGTCATTGACTTCCAGTCCGTACTGTCTGGCCGTTTCAGGCATAAACTGCCACATACCGATGGCTCCTGAAGATGAAATTGCCTTATTATCAAGGTTACTTTCAATGCAGGCAAGGTATTTCATGTCGTCCGGAATGTTATGGGCTTTCAAGATAGGCTCAATGACAGGGAAATAACGATTGGCACGTTTCAATAGCAAAAGTGTGGAGGAATGCATATACATCATGGAAAGCATTTCACGATCAAAACGTTCACGCATGTTCGTTTCCCTCAAATCAATAGTCTGGCCGCAAAAAGTCACTTCATCCGGGATTTCCGGTGAAATGGCCAAATAATTCCGAACAAATACTTTTTCTGAATCAACTTTAGTTTCAACCGGTTCTGTCTTCACCAAAACAACTTCCACTTTTTTCTTGAAAAGCTTTTTCAAAAAATTTGCCTCTGCAAAAACGTTGGAAACGGAAAAAGTGACGGCAAACAATACACTGAAAAAAATACGTGAACTCTTATCAAATTTCATAGGAAAATAACTTTTTCATCTACAGTTATATGGAACTCGCATGTCCATTTTATCATAAACCTAGACGTTTTTACAAACATGCTCGTTTCATGAAACCAAACTATTCTAATAAATTGATATCGCCTTTCTTTTTATACACAACGCCATCAGAGCCTTTGGCCTCAATGACATAGAAATACACACCAGGCGAAACCGCTTTTCCTCTATAAGTGCCGTTCCAACCAATGGCAGGGTCAGACCAAACAAACAGGACATTTCCCCAACGATTTAAAATGGTACCTTTAAACGATACGATAGATTTATAAACAACTCTGAATTCATCATTTTCTCCAGGACTGGACCTCGGTGTGAAAAAATTAGGACAATCGAGAAACGATTCCAAGACTTTGGGAATAAAATAGTTTGATGAATCCTGACAAGTCAGTGAAGCATTACTCACCACAAGCTTGACATAAAAAGTACCTGTTTCCTGAAATTTATACTCAAATTCATCTTCAGAATACCTGCCGGAATATGTTCCTGAACCATCAGCATGATCGTAAAAAAACCATTCCTTATACTGCACGGCTTCACTTGATTTGCTGGAGAACCGTATAGTCACAGGGGCCGAACCTGTCGGTTGTGATCCGCTCTGATAGACTAAAGTCGGATCTTCATTACCATCCTCATTCAGTGCTGTCCTTGTCTGGATGACAGCTTCCGGGTTTGCCTCCACTGCTACGGCAGCATACTCATCACTGACATCATTCAGTGTTGAGCCAAAGAATTTCGCAATCTGGTCATTGCACGTAATGGTGAAACGAGTCTTTATCAGTGGTGCCTTAACGGACCAAATCGGAGTGCTTTCTACAGTCTTTGTCTGTGATTTCGTATCATATTCTTTGGATGTACTATTCCAAACCGCAGTATTCCACGAAAGTGTAAATTGCCTGTCGATTATTTCCTTGATGCCGCTGATTTTGTAATAAGACATTTCATTGGTCAAGGCTGAAACACTGAGTGTATGGCATGATTCACAATCCGGGCTATAACTGATACCGTTTACCTGAAGCGGTTTATATTCAACCACATAAACAAAATGTTTCTTCAGGCCGGCTGAATCAATCATATAGCCGCCTGGCTGAATATTGGTCAATGATGTCTGATTGCCTGAAACTTGTACATCAGCAGGAGATACAGGAACGGCAGAGGATTGATTCTGTTCAAAACGACTCCAGGTCCATAAAGATGGACTACCGGCTGTAAAGTATAACTGAGCATTGGCCATTCCATCAAAAACATAGACAAAATCCAGGCCTGAACTGATGCTTGGTTGATAGGAATACGGATTACCATTGGCACCGCCTGTTGCCGAAAACTGAGCCATGCACACTTTTATGGTGAACAACCCCATCAATAAAAGGCATACTATTCTTTGCATTATCCTGTTTTGGTCGAAAAATCCATCAAAGATACGGTTTCTTCCCGAAAAATCATGTACTTTTGTTGAATCTAAACCTCCTGTCAAATGGAAAAAAACAAAAAAAACATACTTATTCTGTTTATTCTTTTGTTTACGTTCTCTTTTGATCTTGCTGCTAAAATCAAAGACGTACCAGTTGTCAAGCTGTTTGAAAAAGAATATTACAAATACGATGTAAAATCACATGAAACCATCTATTCCATCTGTAAGAGGTTCAATGTGACGGAAGCGGAAATACTGTCAATGAATCCATTCATCGTCAATGGACTTAAAAATGGCCAAACACTCATGATTCCGGTCAAGACAAGCAGTGATTCTACGGAAGGGGAAATCATCATCAAGGATAAAGAAACAGTGCAAACAATGACTTCAACCAAAAAGAAGTCAAAAAAAATCATCAACACACTCACTGATGCACCCCGCATCACCATTATTCTTCCTTTTGCCACCACAAAGACACAGGGAGTCGATGAACGTTTCATTGAATTTTATGAAGGATTCCTGATGGCTGTTGACAGTCTGAAAAGTCTTGGATTATCCTTTGAAGTACAGGCTCTTGAATCCGGAGAAGGAATTGAAGACATCAAACAGGCCATATCTACCGGAAAGCTCAGGGAAACAGACTATTGCATTGGTGGCGCGAACCCCGAACAGATAGCCCTGCTTTCAGAATGGGCCATGAAAAATCGAAAAATCCTGATTTTACCATTCAGCTCCCGGATACCTGAATTGGAAAACAACCATTATCTCTTTCAGACCAATACACCACATTCGCATATTTACGATGTCCTCGCCGAATATTATGTCAACCAGATCAAGGCCACCAATATTATCTTTTTGAATGGTTCTCCAAACGAAGATGATGCGGAAACAGCCTTTATCTCCCGGATAAAAAGTGTACTCAGGGAAAAAGACATCCCCTTCAAGATGGTCGATGAAGACGAGGAACTCCAGAACTTATTCACAGCTATGGAAAATAGTGGCGAAAATACCATCTTTACAACTCCCTTGAGCATCAACCAAGCCCACAACTTGGTGACCCGTATGGCGGCAAACATGAAAACATATTCCGATAAAAAGATCACCCTGATGGGTTATCCGGAATGGCAAGCCATGAACAAAAATTATCAAAAAAGGCTTTATGAACTGAACACTTACCTGTTTTCCAACTTTTATGCTGATTCACAACAAAACAATGTACGTAATTTTCAAATAGATTTCAACCGGATCTTCGGAAAGGATTTATTGAACACTTATCCCAAATACGGCATGATGGGCTACGATATAGCAACTTATTTCGTACCCAGGATGGTTCTTGAGAAATCCGAACTTCAGGAAAGTGTACCGACGATTGATCCGCTTCAAAACAAATTTAAGTTCAGCACTAAGAATCCGGACCACGGATCTTATAATCAACTTTTTTATGTCATTCATTATAAACCCGACAACACCGTAGAAGTCCATTCTTTGAAATAAAGCTTAATCATGAATGAGCATAACCAGGTAACCAATCATTAAACGACCATATCCGAGTGAAATTTAAGAAAACACTTCTAACAAGTCTATTAACTCTTTCCTGCGTTGGCCTATCAGCGCAATACAACACTTTGAGCGAATGGTATGTTGGCCCTAGTGCGGGCGCAACCATGTCCACCATCACACTTGTACCGAAACTGGTGGATAAACTTTATTCCAAAGGTAAGTCAGAAGGAATCTCCGTCAGATATATCAGTGAGAATCATTTTGGATTTCAGCTTGACTTCAATTATTTTGAAGCCGGTTGGAAAGAAGATTTATATGGGACTAAAAAAGCATCCGACTATTCCTACGCCAGAAATCTGAATTTTGTTGAAATGCCTTTTTTGATGCATGCCTACACCGGTTCAAAAGCCTTCAGGATATTTTTGAATGTCGGTCCCAAATTCAGTTACCTACTCTCTGAAAATGAAGAGATTATAGACCAGACTCCTAAAAATGAAATGATTCAGCATGGCAAATTGGTTGAAAACCCTTTTCAATATGGTCTTCTTGGAGGGGCAGGATTTGAAGTTCACATAAAACGATCCGTTCTGGGATTGGAAGGGCGTTATTGCTATAACTTGTCCAATATTTTCAATGATGCTGTTGGGGAAGATTTCAACAGTTCAAGTCTGCAAACGATTTCCCTGAACGTATATTATTACTTCCAACTGGGAGGCTACAATAAAAAATAAGCGAAAAGTCTCTCAAAAGGAAACAGCTGTCACCTGATACGATCCCAGGATTTCACAAGTGCTTCATCTTTCCTGATAGCAATGACAGCCATATAATCCAGAATGATTGAGATCAAGGGCAAAGCCATCCCGAAACATGTTTCGTTCTCCGCTCCTGTCTTGCTGATGAACATAAACAGGAAAATGGCATAAATCAAATAGAACAGTACCAAAACAAGTTCGTTACAGATACAAAGACGTATCTGCACTTTGCGTTTCTTATACAAGAAGATAGTCAAGAAAGACAAGGCCGCGCTTATGATCAATACAACCGCCAAAATCCATACAGGTAAGGCGTATACTTCTCCTGTCAAGACCTGCTGAATAGAAAAAGCTGTATACTCATACATTTCAGCCGACGTTTGAAGAAAGCCGAACGGTAAGAATAATACAGCAATCAATAAGGCAGTAATCAGGAGTAGATAAAGACTCTGAATACGCTGGATCATGATTATTTCTTTAATTTCTCCCGGGCAGGATTTTTGTGATAAATTTTTCCGTCTTGATATTCCTGAGTTGCAACCAAAGTTGCTTTAGGAAGTTTTTCATAAAAACGAGAGATTTCAATTTGCTCACGGTTCTCAAAAACTTCTTCCAGATTATCTGTATAAGAAGCAAACTCCTGCAATTTCTTTTCCAGTTCAGCCTTAGTCTCCACGCTTATTTGGTTGGCGCGTTTGGAAATGATCTTCACTGTCTCATACACATTGCCAGTATCTGCACACAAGGCGTTCATGTCACGTGTAATTGTCGTGTTAGGAATCGATGATTTCTTGTAATCCATTTTTTCTATTTTAATCTTTAATAATTTTTTTACACTCTTTCAAGATGTTTTCTGCTTCTTTGACATACCCACCTTTCGGGTACTCATTGATGTAACTGTAATATTCATCCATTGCAGCTCTGTATCTATCAACTTTCAAATGATCCAGACTATTGACAGCCAACATATAACGGGATTTCAGAATCAGGAATGACAATTCTTCGCGATATTTTGAAACCGGATAATCAAGCAGCGTATTGTTTGCTGTTATAATGCAAGATTCATAGTTGTTTCCCAGATAATTTCCCAGATTGTAATACAAACGGCAATTCAACAATTGTTTGTATACCAGCTTTTCTTGCAACTCTGTCAACATATTGGTCACTTCTTCTTTTTTATCACTTTCCGGATAATAATCGAGGAAAACATTGAGTTGGTCCATTGCCTTTACAGTCTCTTCCTGAGTCAGACGAGGATCAGGAGAATCGAGATAGGCGGCTTTTCCTGAAAGGAAACGACAATCTTCCGTAAAAATACCTTTGGGATAGGTTTTGTAATAAACCTCAAAATAATGAGAAGCTGAAATATAATCCTTGCTGTTATAATAAGCATTCGCTAACATGAACAGCGTTTGCTCTGCCCTGTCGGTACCCTTATGAATAGATTGAAGCTCTTCGAGTAAATATATGGCTTTCGAATAATTCTTCTGCTCATAATACTCATTGGCTTTCGTCCACTTCAATTCATAATCGGTGCTTTTGAGCAGCTTCTGATAATCAGAGCAGGAAACCAGGCTAATACCCAACAGCACAAACATAAGAAATCTCATCTTCATAGGATCGACAATTCAAGTCTTTTAAACATATAAAAAGACGCACAAAGGTAATATTTCCAGCCCAATAAGCGAAAAGAAACAACCATTTTTAACTGAAATTGCTTAAGATTCAAGTAAAACGGCCATTTTTGCCGACAGACACACTTAAAAATAGTACATGTCGCTTGCTTTCGCCAACTTCAGGTTGGATTTCTGAAGAACTTCCACACAACGGTTGATATCACTTGGACGAATGACCACCCGCGCCATATCATCCATGGCGAAAGCGTACATATAGTCAACAGAGATATTGTGTTCTGACAAAATCAACAATGCTTCCGACAAAGTACCAGGAGTATTTGGGACAAACAAGCAAACCACATCACACAAAGTCACGGTAAAGCCATGGCTGATCAAAAGTTTTTGAGCCGTCTCCGGATCCGACAGAACAACCCTCATAATACCAAAATCCGACGATTCAGACATACTGAAAGCTGTCAGGTTTATCCCGGACTTACCTAACAATCTTGTTACTTCAGTAAGACGTCCTGTCTTGTTTTCCAGGAAAATGGATAATTGTTTAATAATAGTTGGCATATCCTATTCTTTGTAAAGATTACGTTTATCAGTTACACGTTGAGCCTTGCCTGTAGAACGTTCTATTGAACGTGGCTCAACCAATTTTACATGAGCATGGATACCAACCACACTTTGAATGCGTGCTTCAATCCGTTTTCGCAGATCAAGCATGGAACTCATATCGTCGGTGAAGTTTTCAGGACGAACTTCTACATGAACGTCAAAAGTATCCGTATTGTTCTCTCTGTCCACATATAAATGATAATGTGGCGCAGTTTCACCAAATTCCATCAGAACACTTTCAATTTGAGTAGGAAATACATTAACCCCACGAATGATCAGCATATCATCACTGCGGCCCATGATCTTATGCATACGCACAGATGTACGGCCACAGGAACAAGGTTCGTACATCAGTCTGGTCAGGTCCTTGGTTCGATAACGTAT
>Ga0265294_10001090_pt1 | contig 36781 bp, 28 predicted proteins | sample MunlanPumphouse3_FD_192504 | JGI IMG/M metagenome (GOLD analysis project Ga0265294, IMG submission 192504) | Groundwater microbial communities from a municipal landfill in Southern Ontario, Canada - Pumphouse #3 | ecosystem: Environmental > Aquatic > Deep subsurface > Groundwater | place...
ATTGGTGATAGTTTAGCTTTGGCACAATGGGCTGCTAAAACTGAAGCGGATATTATTGTATTGTGTGGCGTTCATTTCATGGGTGAAACAGCTAAAATTTTATCTCCTCATAAAAAAGTACTGGTACCCGATCTGGAAGCGGGTTGTTCTTTGGCCGACAGTTGTCCGGCTGATGATTTTGAGAAATTTGTCAAAGAGCATCCTGATCATACGGTTGTGACTTATGTAAATACTACAGCTGCTGTAAAAGCATTGACAGATGTGGTTGTGACTTCAACCAACGCCAAAAAGATTATTGATCAACTGCCCAAAGATGAGAAAATAATTTTTGGTCCGGACAGAAACCTGGGAAATTATATTAACAGTGTAACAGGTAGGAATATGTTATTATGGGACGGAGCCTGTCATGTACACGAGCAATTTTCTGTTGAAAAGTTGGTGAAATTAAAAGCTGAACATCCAGATGCTGATATAATAGCTCATCCTGAATGTAAGAAACCACTCTTATTAATGGCTGATTTTATTGGTTCAACGCAGGCATTATTAAATTATACCATTAATTCTGATAAAAATAAATTTTTAGTTGCTACCGAATCGGGGATATTGCATGAAATGCAGAAAAAAAATCCGGATAAAACATTTATTCCTGTACCTCCAAACGATAGTACCTGTGCCTGCAATGAATGTAATTTCATGCGTTTGAACACATTGGAGAAATTGTATTTGTGTTTGAAAAATGAAAGTCCTGAAATTATTATTGAAGAAGCAATCAGGGTAAAAGCAGTGAAGCCTATTTTGAGGATGCTGGAAATGTCTTAATAATCATTTAAAATATACCTGTCAGGTTTTTAAAACCTGACAGGTATTTGGATAGTATTATTTTGCAGGTATAATTTTATAAACCTTATCATTCCGTCTAACCAATTCCTTTGTTTTTACAGAAAAATAATTTCCTTTTACAGCTTTTTCAACCGGTTTTAGTTCTACACGTATTTCTTCAATGGTATCTTCATAAACACCAGTTGTTTCTCCGGTAATCATCATTTCATCGCCAACAGAATATGTTGCGCTTCAACCAGAATTTCGGCAACTTCCAGTTTACTGAAATAATTGGTTACTTTACCAATATATACTTTTTTATGGGTAGCTTCGGAACCATAATTGGCACTCCATTCTCCTAATCTTTGACCTAAATAATAACCATCCCAAAAACCACGGTTGAAAACCTTACTCAGACGCTTATTCCAGTCTTCAATTTTATTTGGAGTGAACGTGTCATCTAAACAGGATTCAACGGCTTCACGGTAACAGGAAACCACTGTTTTTACATATTCCGGACCGCGTGCCCTTCCTTCAATTTTAAATACCCTGACACCTGATTGAAGCATAACATCCATAAAATGAATGGTTTTCAAATCTTTTGGTGACATGATGTATTCATTATCAATTTCCAGTTCTATTTCTGAGTCTTTATCTTTGACTATGTAGCCCCTGCGACAAATCTGGTTACAGGCACCTCTGTTTGCCGATAAATTTTTCTCATGTAAACTGAGGTAACATTTACCGGAAACTGCCATACACAAGGCACCGTGACAAAACATTTCTATCCTGATTAAATCTCCTTTTTTACCCCGGATATTTTCTTTGAGAATGCTTTGGTAAATTGCCGATACCTGTTTCATATTCAGTTCTCTGGCGAGAACTACTACATCAGCAAACTGAGCATAAAACTTCAGCGATTCAGCATTGGAAATATTCAACTGGGTAGATAGATGTACTTCTACTCCGATTGAATTGGCATACATCATGGCTGCCACATCAGAAGCAATAATAGCAGAAACTTCAACTTCTTTTGCCGTATCAATGATTTCACGCATCAAACTAATGTCATTGTCATATAAAATGGTATTGACGGTCAAGTAAGATTTGATATTATTTTCTTTACAGACAGCGACTATTTTTCGTAAATCCTCTGTGGTAAAATTACTGCTGGATTTACTTCGCATATTGAGTTTTTCAATACCAAAATATACAGAGTCGGCTCCCGCTTGTATGGCAGCTGCCAGACTTTCCCAGGAACCTGCCGGTGCCATTATTTCAATTTCTTCTCGTTTCATCAGTTATTTATAATGCGGTGTTAATTTATCAATACTGAAACTTGCTCCCAATCTGATTTGATGGTATGGATAATCTTTTATACCATATTGATATTGAGCAAAGTAATCTATTTTATTTAATTTAAACGTGAATTTTGTCGCGTAAACAAGTGGTGCATCCCCATAGTCATTACCGTATAGTGGATGTGTGTGCATCCATCCCCAATAACCCGATATTGTATTTTCCCATTTCCATTTTTGATTACCTAATATTATTTTTCCACCATAGATGGGAGCATCATTTTGTGTACTGTTGGTTGTTTCCCAACATAGAAAACCAAAATTTCCAACCAGCCGAATTTCATTCAAAAATTGATTATTTAAATGAAATGATTTACCTGCTTCCACATCAAAATAGTAACCGGGCGTATCAAAATAACGTCTTCCGGTAAAATTTGTTCCCGAAGCAGTCTTGATAGTTGAATTGAGTATTAAAGCGGGTTTACGGACATCTTCCTTCAACAGGGAAATTCGGGTTTGTACGTAAAAATCACCATTCGCTTTGCCGGTTGTATTGCCATTCATTTCACGTGCTAAACTAATTTCATCAGTAACCTGATAATGTTCCAAAATGCTTGACCATATTTTAAAAGACACACGGCCGGGTAGGAGAGGGATGTCAATTTTAAAGTATCCATTCTTAGTTTGATCTCCAAAACCAAAATAGTAATCAGCCATCAACTGAATGGTTGATTTTTCCACAATAGTTGCATCCATAAATTCAGGTACAGGGTTGGCATTTGGTCCGAACCAGGCTGGTGCATATTTTACATCCTGTGGGAAACAAAACACATATAAATTTATTAAAAAGAAAAACAAATTTATTCTTTTTGTCATTGTTTTTTATTAGTGAAATTTAGAACATCTTTTGATTTCACGAAAGTAATATCTTTTGTTAGATTGTGCAATAATCCATATATTTGTCGTTCTAAAATCTAACCAAAAAATGGAAAATACATCTGTTATTCAAGTTCAATTAATTGAAAATAAAATCTACGAAATTCGTGGACAAAAAGTAATGTTTGATTTTGACCTCGCAGAAATATACGAAGTTGAAACAAAGCGAATTAACGAAGCAGTACGTAGAAATAGTGAACGATTTCCTCCAAAATTTATGTTTCGATTGACGCAGGAAGAGTGGGATTATATGCGGTCGCAAATTGCGACCGCATATAATCAGCGAAAACGAAATATTGGAATTACACCCTTTGCTTTTACCGAACACGGTGTTACGATGCTTGCAAGTGTTTTGAGGAGTGAAAAGGCTATTCAAATGAATATTATTATTGTTGAGGCATTTATTGCTTTGAAAGAATTTGCCATGAATTACAAAGAATTATCTGATAAACTTCGTCAGTTGGAAGCAAGATACAACCAACAATTTACTGATATTACCGAAGCAATTAACTATTTGCTACAAAAAGACAAGATAGAAATCGAACAAAAAGACAGGCGAAGAATAGGATTTAAGAATCATGATTAATATGAAAATTGCCAACATAAAATTTCCGGATAAACCCTTGTTTTTAGCTCCGATGGAGGACGTTACCGATCCTGCGTTTCGACTGCTATGTAAGCGATATGGTGCTGATATGCTTTACACGGAGTTTGTCTCTTCCGAAGCATTGATTCGCAATGTGAATCGTACGCAACAAAAGCTAACTATATATCCTGAAGAACGTCCCATTGCCATTCAGATTTACGGCCATGATCCTGATTCGATGGTTGAAGCAGCACAAATTGCGGAGAAAGCAAAACCGGATTTAATTGACATCAATTTTGGGTGTCCGGTTAAAAAGGTTGCCGGCAAAGGAGATGGAAAGTGTGCCGGAGCCGGTCTATTAAGGGATATTCCCCGCATGCTAAAAATTACAACAGATGTGGTAAATGCGGTTAAATTACCTGTAACAGTTAAAACCCGCCTGGGTTGGGACGATGACAGTAAAATTATTCTGGACTTAGCTGAACAGTTGCAGGATTGCGGTATTCAGGCGCTGACAATACACGGAAGAACGCGTTCGCAGATGTACAAAGGGGATGCTGATTGGGAATTAATCGGACAGGTAAAAAACAATCCCCGCATGAAAATTCCAATTATCGGTAACGGCGATGTAACAACACCGGAAAGAGCTCTGGAATGTTTTAATAAGTATGGGGTTGATGCTGTGATGATTGGTAGGGGTTCAATTGGTCGTCCCTGGTTTTTTGCTGAAGTGAAACATTATTTCAAAACCGGCGATGTGAAATCATTATTATCTTTCGAAGAACAGAAAGAAGTCTTGAAAGAACACGTTATAGCTTCTGTAAGATGGCTTGATATTGATGATAAAACACCCATAGAAAGTGTTTATAATCAGCGTTTAAAGGGAATTATTCACAGTCGCAGACAGTTGGCTGCTACACCGGTTTTCAAAGGAATACCCAATTTTAAAGATACACGTATCGAGATGTTGCGGGCAGAAACTCTGGAAGAGTTATTCGGGATTATTGATTCTGTACAGCTTTGTGATTATTATACCTGTCAGGTTTTCAAAACCTGACAGGTATGTTTCTAATGAATATTATTTTTCTGTTTTTTACGGTTATAAACTTTCTTCGATTGAACAATTTTCGTCTGCTTAATCGGTTTACCATGTAATTTAATTTCTTCTTCACGACTTTGTTTCCTAGCGGCTTTGATGATTTCGAGAATTTCCTTGTTTTTCTTCTTTTTCATGTTGAGGTTTTTTGAAAGTTATTTTATTTCAACCAATCTTGATCCGTCGGATTGTTCGGTTATGTTCACTTTGATTAATGAATCGGGCAGGAGAGGAGCAATATTTTCCGACCATTCGATGAAACAATAATTTCCCGAATACAAATATTCTTCAGCTCCAAGATCAAGTGCTTCCTGAATTTTGTTGATCCGGTAGCAATCGAAATGGTAAATAATTTTTCCTTCAGCCGTTTCATATTCATTCACGATTGAGAAAGTAGGGGAGTTCACAATTTGATCGACACCCAGTTCTTCGCAGATCGCTTTGATGAATGTTGTTTTGCCGGCACCCATGTTACCATTAAATGCATAGACTTTTGCATCATCCATTTTCTCAATGAATGACTTTGCCGCCTGATGGATTTTCTTAAGATTTTCTATTTTTATTACAACTGACATTTTGAACCACATTAATCACATTTAGAGATAAAAGTATTTTTACCCGTATTTTTGTTGTTTATACTAACATTTTTCAGTACAAATTTACTGGGAAAATTATTTATTCGATTCTTGAGTGCTCAAATTGACATTAAAATGATTATAAACGACTGACGCTCTGTGTTTTCCTATGATTTTTTCAATTTCCGAAATTTCTGCATTCCGGAGTCGTTTGATGCTTTTGAAGTGATTTATCAACTCAGTTTTTGTTTTTTCCCCGATCCCCTTGATTTCATCCAGTTCAGAAGTAGTTTGTGCCTTACTCCGTTTTTCACGGTGAAAGGTGATTGCAAAGCGATGTACTTCCTCCTGGATATTTGCTAATAATTTGAATAACAACTCATTAGGTTTTAATCCAATCGATTTTGCAGGAAAACCAAAGAGTACTTCATTTGTTTTATGTTGTTTGTTTTTTACCAATCCGGCGATAGGAATATTTATATTTAGCTCATCCTCAATTACTTGCCTAACAATTTCCATTTGACCTAATCCGCCATCGGTCAAAATAAGATCGGGTAGGGGAGATTCTTCTTTCAACATCCGGGAATAGCGTCGATAAACAACTTCTTTCATCGAAGCATAATCATCCGGACCTTCAACGGTTTTAATGATGTATTTTCGGTAGTCTTTTTTTGATGGCTTTCCTTTTTTAAACACGACACAGGCAGCCACGGCATTGGTTCCTGAAATATTGGAATTGTCGATACACTCAATATGCATGGGCATCTTTTTGAGTTGCAGTTTCTCTTGCATATTTTTCAATACCAATGTGCTTCTCTGCTCCGGGTTTAGTTTCTCTGCTTGTTTTAATTTGTCGAACTTATATTGTTTTACATTTTGAATAGACAAATCGAGTAATTTTTTCTTATCTCCCTTTTGTGGTATGGTAATGGTTACACCCTGAATAGGAAACTCAATATCAAATGGAACAATAATTTCTTTCGATGAACTCTGGAATTTATTTCTCAATTCGATGATGGCGAGCGCCAATAATTCCTCTTTTCTTTCGTCTGTTCGCTTTTTATACTCGATGTTATAGCCCATGATGATGGAACCTTTTGAAACGCGCAGCATATTGATATAGCTGGCATTTTCATCTTCGTCATATCCGAATATATCGGTTTCATCGAGAACTGTATTTGAAATGATTGACTTGGCTTTATAATTTTCTAATAAGTCGTATTTGATTTTTATCAAATGCGCCTCTTCATATTTAAATTCTGCTGCCAATCTTTTCATTTCATCGTGCAACATTTTGCTCAATTCATTTGCATCGCCCTTGATAATTTTTTCTACTGCTTCAATATGTTTTAAATATTCTTCTGCTGTTTCTTTTCCTTCACACCCACCATTACATTTATGAATATGATACTGCAGACAGACCTTAAATTTTTTATTTTGAATATTCTCTTTGCTCAGATAATATTTACATGTTCTGATAGGAAAAATTTCATGAATAAAATCAACTAAGGTGTTAATGGCATAATTTGAACTATACGGACCATAATACCGGGAACCATTTTTAATTATATTTCTGGTTTTAAAAATACGCGGGAATGGTTCGTTTGTTATACAAATGCTCGGATAGGTTTTACCATCTTTGAGCATGACATTATACCTCGGTTGAAATTCCTTGATCAGATTGTTTTCAAGCAACAAAGCATCTTCTTCAGAGTTAACTACGATGTATTTTAATGAAGCAATGTTTTTGACCAATACATTCGTTTTACCAATATCATGTACTTTGTTGAAGTAAGATGATACCCTCTTCTTTAGATTTTTAGCTTTACCTATGTATATAATTTCTCCTTTGGAATTAAAATATTGATAAACCCCTGGTTTTTCGGGTAGAGATTGTATCTGTGGTTTTAATTTTTGGTAGGAGGATGACATACTATTTCCGATGATTTATTAAATTCTTGTTTAATTTGTTCCACGTGAAACAACGCGTTATCTTCCCAGCAATACCAACAAAACATTTACATCACTGGGCGAAATGCCCGGAATTCTGCTTGCATGACCAATGGTATCGGGATCAATTTTGATTAATTTATGGCGAGCTTCTGTTGAAAGTGATTGTACGCTGTTATAATCAACCCTTCCCTTTAGCGGAATATTTTCTAACCGCTGGAGTTTTTCGGCAATCAGTTTTTCTCGTTCTATGTAGCCCTCATATTTAATAATAACCTCTGCTGATTCAATGATTTCTTCTTTTCTGTTCAAGATGAGATCTAATTTTGCTTGTAAAGCAGGAACGGCGGTGCCCAGTTCGTTGATGCCGAATTGCGGACGAAGAATCAAATCATGCAGACGACAGCCGTGTTTTAGTTCAGCAGAATTAACAGAGTTCAGAAATGCATTTACATGTTGTGGTTTGACGGAGTAATCTTTAACGAACGTAATTAATTTTGCTTGTTCTTCTTTTTTGTATTTTAATTGACTAATCCGGTCTGATTTAGCCAATCCAATTGCCGCTCCTTTTTCGGTCAAACGCATGTCAGCATCATCCTGACGCAGGATAAGCCGGTATTCGGCACGGGAAGTAAACATTCGGTAAGGCTCATCCACACCTTTAGTCACCAAATCATCAATCAATACTCCGATATAGGCTTCATTACGACCCAGGGTGAATGAATTACCACCATGACAATTGATATGTGCATTTATTCCGGCTATAAGTCCCTGACCACCAGCTTCTTCATATCCGGTTGTGCCGTTTATTTGTCCAGCGAAAAAGAGGTTTTTGATCAGCTTGGTTTCCAGTGTATGTTTCAATTGGGTCGGATCAAAGAAATCGTATTCAATGGCATAACCCGGACGGAAAATCTGGGCATTTTCAAGTCCCGGTATGGTGTGTAAGGCCCTGATTTGCACGTCATAAGGTAGTGAGGATGAAAATCCGTTGAGATAATATTCATGTGAATCAACGCCTTCCGGTTCCAGAAAGAGTTGATGAGATAATTTATCGGCAAAAGTAACAATTTTGGTTTCAATGCTTGGACAATAACGCGGACCGATACTTTGAATCTGACCGTTGTACAAAGGAGAATCGGCTAAACCTTCACGCAGTTTCTCGTGCGTAGTTTCGTTGGTGTAGGTAATCCAACAGCTCATTTGCTTCAATTCCCGTTTCACATCTTCCAGAAAAGAAAATTTATGAAAATCGTTTTCACCATTTTGTTCGGCTGTTTTGCTGAAATCAATCGTTCTGCCATCAATGCGACAAGGGGTACCCGTTTTCATGCGGTCGGTTGTAAAACCCAATGATTTGAGTTGTTCTGTAATGCCGAAAGATGCTGGTTCGGAAATTCTGCCACCGGTAATTTGATTTTTGCCGATGTGTAATAATCCACTTAAGAATGTCCCGGCAGTCAGAATTACTGCTTTGGCTTTCATCTGGATTCCCAATGATGTAATTACGCCAGTAACTTCTCCATTTTCAACGGTTAACTGTTTAACCGTATCTTGCCAGATTGATAAATTAGGTGTGTTGGTAACCGTTTTAATCCATTCCTGTATAAACTGATTTCGGTCACTTTGCGAACGTGGGCTCCACATGGCAGGACCTTTCGAGCGATTGAGCATGCGGAACTGGATGGCACTGTGGTCGGTAACAATACCCATTTGTCCACCTAATGCGTCTATTTCTCTGACAATCTGCCCTTTAGCTATTCCTCCCACTGCAGGATTACAACTCATCTGTCCGATTTTGTTCATGTCCATCGTGATAAGCAAAGTCTTAGAACCCATATTGGCAGCAGCACAAGCAGCTTCATTTCCGGCATGTCCGGCTCCGATTACAATTATGTCGTATTTAAAGTCCATTCAATTAAATCTGTGTATCTTATATTTAACCTGCAAAAGTATAAAAATGTTGCGACATGTTTGTTTTTTATAGAAAGTGTTACAATTTATTAGGGGAAATTTATGTAGCAAAAGCTCAAAAATAAGTGTAAAATTTAGCATATAATTTTAATTAGCATAAAAAAATTATATTTTTGTTTCCAAAAGTCATGCAAAATATATTAGAAAATAAAAAGGATGCGATTAGGCAAATTTGTCGTATGTATGGAGTAAAAAGGCTTTATGCATTTGGATCTGTTGTGTCTGATAAGTTCCGTAATGACAGCGATATTGATTTCTTGATATCATTTCCTGATGATTTGAGTGTTGATGATTATACTAACAACTACTTTTCCCTCCATTACAAGTTAAGAGATTTACTGCAACGAGAGATTGACATCGTAACAGAAAGAACTTTATCAAACCCATATTTCATAGAAAGCATAAACGCGTCTAAAGAATTAATATATAAATCTGGAAACTAAAAAATACCTGTTTGATATAATGACTTCTATTGAGTCAATTCATGACTATTTAGGAGAAAAGAGAGATTTCTTAGAGTTTCAAAAAAATAAACTACTACGCCGTGGAGTTGAACGTGAGATAGAAATAATTGGTGAAGCAATGAGCAAACTTATGAAAAATATCTACTGACATAAAGATTGAAAATGCCAGACAAGTAATCGATACGAGAAATTGGGTTATTCATGGATATGACAAAGTTGATGATGTTATTATTTGGGGAATAGTAACTAATCATTTACCTAAATTGAAGTTAGAAATTGAAAATCTATTAAATGATTAAAATAATTACACCAAATAAATATAATTACAAATAATCATATTCAATATGCCAAAATGACAGCTGTGTCGTCGATGGCATTTTTTTTGACATATGCCGGGAGCAAATCATAAAACTAAATCATACATATATGTCAAAAGGAAACATTGGGGTAACGAGTGATAATATTTTCCCCGTCATCAAAAAGTTCTTATACAGCGATCACGAGATTTTCTTACGTGAATTGGTATCCAATGCCGTGGATGCAACCCAAAAACTGAAAACCCTGGCTTCGGTAGGGGAGTTTAAAGGAGAGCTGGGCGAATTAAAGGTTTATGTTTCAGCAGATAAAAAGAAAGGTACGCTGACTATTTCCGACAGGGGTATTGGTATGACTGGTGAAGAAATTGAGAAATACATCAACCAGATTGCTTTTTCAGGCGCTGAAGAATTTGTTGAGAAATACAAAAAGGATGCGCAAGCTATTATCGGGCACTTCGGACTGGGTTTTTATTCTTCTTTTATGGTGTCAAAAAAAGTGGAAATCTTCACTCAATCATATAAGGAAGATACTGTGGCACAGCACTGGTCATGTAAAGGAGATCCGGAATATACGCTTGAAGATACAATCAAATCCGACCGCGGAACCGACATCGTTCTACATATTGACGATGATAACAAAGAGTTTCTGGAAGAGTCAAAAATTAAAGAATTATTGACGAAATATTGCAAATTTCTGCCGGTTGAAATCGTTTTTGGTAAGAAAAAAGAATGGAAAGACGGAAAAGAAGTTGAAACCGAAGAAGACAATGTTATCAACAATACTGCTCCGGCGTGGACGAAAAAACCGGCTGATTTAAAGGACGAAGATTACACGCAATTTTACCGAGATTTGTTTCCTTTCAGCGAAGATCCACTCTTCCACATCCACCTGAATGTGGATTATCCCTTTAACCTGACAGGTATCCTTTATTTCCCGAAAATCAAAAATAACATCGAACTGCAACGTAATAAGATTCAATTATATTGCAACCAGGTTTTTGTGACGGATCATGTGGAAAACATCGTTCCGGATTACCTGACCCTGCTGCATGGAGTTATCGATTCTCCCGATATTCCATTGAACGTATCGAGAAGTTATCTGCAAAGTGATGCCAATGTGAAAAAGATTTCAAGTCACATTACCAAAAAAGTGGCCGATCGACTGGCGGAAATATTCAAATCGGATCGTGAACAATTTGAAAATAAATGGGACGACTTGAAGATCTTCATTCAATACGGGATGCTGAGCGATGAGAAATTCTATGAAAAAGCAGAGAAATTTGCTTTGTTGAAGAATGTGGATGGTAAGTATTTCACCTTTGAAGAATATAAAGACTTAGTTAAAGAAAATCAGAAAGATAAAAATGGAGACCTCATTTATCTTTACACAACCAATAAAGAAGAGCAATACAGCTATATTCAACACGCTAAAGACAAAGGATATGATGTGTTGATTATGGACGGTCAACTGGATGTACATGCAGTTAGCCAGCTCGAACAGAAATTCGAAAAAACCAGATTTGTCCGTGTGGATAGCGATACAATCGAAAAACTTATTCAGAAAGAAGATGTTGCAAAAGTATCGCTGACCGATAAACAAAAAGATGAATTGATTACCATCTTCAAATCGCAATTACCGGCGATGGAAAAAATCGAGTTCATTGTTTCATTTGAACAATTGTCAGAAACTGCCAATCCCGTGTTCGTCACGCAGAATGAATTTATGCGCAGGATGAAAGAAATGTCGGCTTTGCAGGGAGGCATGATGAATTTCTATGGAGAGATGCCCGACAGTTACAATTTAGTTGTGAATACAGGTCACCCGCTGGTTAATCAAATTTTGAATGATGAAGAAACTTCAGTCAAAGAAAATATAACACCTGTATATGACGAACTTTCAGTCGTTGAAGAAAAACAAAAAGCATTGAAAGAGCGTCACAAAGACAAGAAAGCTGAAGAAATTCCTGCTGAAGAAAAAACGGACCTGGATGCATTAACCGATCAGATTAGTTTGTTGAAAGACAAGAAAGACGATATCCTGAGGGAATATGCTTCAGGCAACAAACAAATTCGTCAGCTGATTGATCTGGCTTTGTTAGCCAACAACATGCTGAAAGGTGAAGCGCTTGCCAATTTTGTGAAGAGAAGCGTTGAACTGATGTAGTCGAAAGACGATTTATGTATTTTTCAATCAAGTACCAGTATGCGGTCTAATCCGGATGCTGGTGTTTTTTTTAAACAGCTCATAATGATTACCTGCCCCTCTCCAGTCTCGAAGCATCCATTCTCAACAAAATAAACAACATAATTGTAAAACCCCATAACGAAGATCCCCCATAGCTAAAAAATGGCAATGGGATGCCGATTACGGGCATCAGGCCCAATACCATGCCTACATTAATCATCAAGTGAAAAAAGAGTATACTGGCCACACAATAAGCATAAATCCGGTGAAAGGATTCGCGTTGTCTTTCGGCAATTTTCAGGATACGCATCAGCAATAACCAATAAATTATTAATACGAATACGGATCCGAGAAATCCGTGTTCTTCACCGACGGTACAGAAAATAAAGTCGGTATCCTGTTCAGGTACATATTTTAGTTTGGTTTGCGTTCCGTTCAGAAAACCTTTACCGAAAAAGCCGCCGGATCCAATGGCAATTTTCGACTGATTCACATTGTAGCCTGCTCCTGCCGGGTCGTCTTCCATGTTCAGCAACACTTTGATGCGGACTTGTTGGTGGGGTTCAAGTATCCGGTTGAAGAGTTGGTCGGCGGTATAGCTGAAACCAATAGAAACAATTGTCACCAGCGCCAGTAACAGGTATTTCCGGTATCTTTTGAATAATTCGATGAACAACCAGTATATCCCGGATGCTCCCGCAATCGCTAAGGCTACATAATCATAATTGATGACGAACCACTTGTTCATAACGACTGATGTGAATGCGAATAGGGTTGTTCCACTTAATAAAATGAGGGCTTCTTTTCGATGACGGGTATAGAAAAAGGCATACACAACCTGAATCAGGAGGAGAATTCCCATGGCCAGTACCATTCCCCACGTTCCTCCGCCTTCGGTAATAGGTGAAATGCTGAAACGGATGACTACAACGAAAAGCACGACGGCCAGTGTCACAAGTAGCAGTACAATTCCTTTCATGCCTTCCCTGTACAACATTAGGAGGAAAGCAGCAAATACCAGAGCAGAACCAGTTTCTTTTTGCAAGATAATTAATACAAACGGAAGCATAATAAAGAAAGCCAGTGGAATTAAATCACGCCAGGTTTTGATTTTGAAGTTATATCGGCTCATGAATTTCGCGAGAGCCAAAGCTGTAGCCATTTTTGCCAATTCTGCGGGTTGAAAACTAACCGGTCCTAACACCAGCCACGAACGAGATCCTTTGATTTCCGGAGCAATGAAAATGGTGACTATCAACAAAAGAATCACAGTGGTATAAATAATATAGGCAAAATAATTGAAAATGCGGTGGTCGAGAAGTAGAATCGCACCTCCTAACGCAAAAGCAGTAAGAATCCAGATAAACTGTTTCCCTGCACGTTGCTCGAAATCAAAAATACTGCCCTCAAATTCAAAGTCATAGCTTGCTCCGTATATGCTAATCCATCCCATGGTAACCAAGAGGAAGAAGTAGAACACAGTTGTCCAATCAGGCGCGTATTGTATGCTATCTCTTTTTGACATTTGGATTTAATACTGTTGTTGATATTCTGTCGAAAAGTTCTTTACGTTCAATTTTTCTGTAAATATATTGTTCCATCATCAAACTTGCAATTGGTGCTGCCCAGGTAGCTCCGAAACCGGCATTTTCCACTACTACAGCAATCGCGATTACAGGATTTTCACGGGGAGCAAAACCCACGAACAAAGAATGGTCTTTACCGTGAGGGTTCTGAACGGTTCCTGTTTTACCGCACATGCTCAGGCTATCGATTTTAAAATATCGTCCGGTTCCATATTCGAAAACACGCCACATACCTTCATTTACTATCGGAAAATGTGTTTTGTCCACGACCGTTTCGTGCTTTCTCAATAACATGGTATCACTTTTATTTAGATGTGGGGTAATGTAGTAGCCATTATTGGCAACGGTAGCCATGGCGTTAGCAAGTTGCAAGGGCGTAACCAGCACTTCCCCCTGACCGATTGATAAAGAGCGAATCGTAATAGCACGCCAGCCGGTTTCTCCGAAGTAGCGGTTAAAATAGTTTTGGGTCGGGATATTTCCGCGCGATTGCTCATACACATCGCTATCCTCAAACCGGTGTCCGAATCCAAAGCTATACATGGCATCCACCCAGTCCTGATAGTTCTTTTTAAAAATAGCATTTTTTTCACCATAGCCCTCTTTTTCGAGGGTAGAACGGAATGCCTGCCAGAAATAGGGATTGCAACTTTGTTCGATGGCATTCAGCAGGGTAACAGGTGAACCATGATTGTGTGTACATTTGATAGGAGAAGAGTTTTTTCCGTTACATCCGAATAAGGTTCGTTCGGTGATGCCGCCAAGTTCTAAGCAAACTAATGCCTGAAAGGGTTTAAAAGTCGAACCCGGCGAGTAAATAGCCTGAGTCGCTCTGTTCATAAGAGGTTTGGCCGGATCTCTCACAAGACTTGCATAATTCGCCGAACGAGACCTCCCGACCAAAATCGATGGGTCGTAAGTTGGATTAGTCACCATGGCCAAGATCTCACCTGTTTTAGGTTCAATGGCAACGGCGCTCCCTATCTTACCATTCAGCAGTTCTTCTCCGATTTTTTGCAGGTTTATGTCGATGGTCAGCATCAGATTCGACCCCGCAATTGGCGCTTCATCCATTTCTCCATCGCGGTATTTCCCTTTGATTCTTCCTCTTGAGTCTCTCAACAGAATTTCAACTCCTTTTTTCCCACGTAAAGTTTTTTCGTACGTATGTTCGACTCCATCACGTCCGGCATAATCTCCTTGTTTGTAATAAGTATCTTTTTCGATATCGTTCCACGAAACTTCTCCAATACTTCCGAAAATATGTGCGGCATTTGGATAGGTATATTCCCTCAGGGTACGGTTTTGCAGAAAAAATCCGGAATATTTATACATGTTTTGCTGAAAAGTAGCTATATCTTCAGAATTGAGTTGGGTCATGAAAAGTTGTGGCGTATAGCTCGAATATCCGATATTTTTCCGTTTGTCCTTGATTTCGGCGATTCTTTTAATAAAAAAGGAGGTGGGGATGTTCAATGATCGGCAGAAATCCAGGGTGTCAATATCCTGTATTTCGCGCATAATCAGCATGATATCATAAGCCGGTTTATTATACACGAGTAAGGTGTTGTTCCGGTCGTAAATCAATCCCCGTGGAGGGAAAATTGTTTTTTTGAGCAAGGCATTACTCTCTGCGCCGGTTTTATATTTGGTTTCGACTATTTGCAGCGAAAAGAGTTGAATAATATACAATAGAACGAATGCCGAAAAGATTCCTGCAATGACCCATCTTCGGTTCTGAAGTGTATCGTTTATCATAACTATTTCTTTTTAAAAGAATTAATTCCGAATAAGATGACTGATGTGATCAAGGTATTCAGGATAATTCTCAGGAGGGTTTGTCCAATGCCTACAAAGGTAAAAATTTCTAAGAAGAAAAAGGCCGTATGGTGAATTAAAACCAGGGTTATGATGTATTTAATGAAAGCAGAAACGCCAAAAGTGTAAAATGAAGGTTCGGGATTTGCTCCTTCTTCTATTGTCGTAAAGATGTTGATAACCGGATTTCTGAGAAATGCTACCAGCACTGTTGCAAAGGTATGCATGCCCGGGGTATTCGAGAATAAGTCGATAATCAGACCCAGGATAAAGGCAAGAAGCATGCTCAATGCCCGTGAAAATTTCACCGGCAACACAAGAATGAACAGAATATAGATGTACGGGTTGATATAGCCCAGCAAACGGATGTTGTTTAATACAAACACCTGTACCAGGACTAAAAGGATAAACCGCACTATGTTCTGTAAAAAAATAATCATTCCTGCATTGTTTTTTCAAGATTTTGCTGTTCCTGATAATTCAGGTAATCGATGACTTTTACATGGGTGAGTGTTCTGAAGTTTACACCCAGCTTTACTTTTATGTAATAATAGGCATCACTGTCACTGATTTTGAAATCATCAACCGTTCCTACAAGTATTCCTTCTGGAAATGATTGAGAATAACCGCTCGTAACGATAGTGTCTCCGAGCGAGAATACTACGTGGCGGGCGATGTCATTCAGATTTGCATAGCGGAAATTATGACCTTCCCAGTGAACAGGACCGGAATAATTATTGCGTAAAAATTTACTGTTGATTTGAATTTTCGGATTAATTACCGGGATGACAACTGCAAATTTCTCAGAAACAGTTGAAACAACACCAACAACGCCCTCTTCGTTGATAACACCCATATCGGGTTTTATCCCGTCTCTGGTACCTTTATTCAAGGTGATAAAATTCAGCAGTTTGTTGGTCGAGTTGTTGATTACTTTGGCCTGAATAAACCTGATTTCTTTGTCCGGACTGATTTTTATATTGCCTGTATCCGGTATGTATGGATGTAGTGCATCCAGTTGGTTTTGAAGTTCCACTACCTGATTCTTCAAGGCTGTATTTTCGGATGCGAGTCCCTCGTTGGTTGATTTTAAGTAGAAATACTCGATTACTGAATTGCTGACGGAATACAACGATGCCAGCAAAGTATTACTTGATGAAAAAAACACACTTTGCTGATACCCGTTATTTCTAACGATCATACTGAACGCGAACATTTCCAGGAAAAGGAATAATATCACGATGCTGTATTTGATTAAAAAAGCAAAGAGTTTCTTCATGGTGATAAGTCAACGGGTATGCATCAACTCGTGTTGGTTCAGCATACCCGAAGGAATAATCATTAGCGAATCAGGAAACTGAATTTATCCACATTCTTCAGGGCAATCCCGGTTCCACGGGCAACGGCCCTGAGTGGATCTTCGGCAATATGAAACTGGATATTCAATTTGTCGGTCAGACGTTTATCGAGACCGCGCAGCAAAGCGCCACCGCCGGCAAGATAAATTCCTTTTTCCACGATATCGGCATACAATTCAGGAGGTGTTTGTTCCAATGCACTCAGAATCGCTGCTTCAATCTTAGATATGGATTTTTCGAGGCAGTGGGCAATTTCCTGATAAGACACCGGCACTTCCATCGGAAGGGCAGTCATACGGTTCGGACCGCGCACAATGTAATCTTCCGGAGCATCTTCCAGGTCGGTTAATGCAGCGCCTACGTTGATTTTAATTAATTCGGCTGTTCTTTCTCCCACCTTGATGTTGTGCATCCGTCCCATGTATTCAACGATGTCCATAGTCAGATCATCGCCGGCAATGCGGATGGATTTATTGGAAACGATACCACCCAGCGAGATTACCGCAATTTCAGTTGTTCCACCGCCGATGTCCACAATCATACAGCCGGTAGGAGATTCCACATCAATACCAATACCAATAGCTGCCGCCATAGGTTCGTAAATCATATATACTTCGCGTCCACCGGCATGTTCGGAAGAGTCGCGTACCGCACGAATTTCCACTTCCGTACTTCCTGAAGGGATACAAACCACCATTTTCAGTGAAGGAGTGAAAAGATAGTTTTTTGAAGGAATCATCTTGATCATGCCGCGAATCATCAGTTCTGCAGCATAGAAATCTGCAATTACACCGTCACGCAAAGGACGCACGGTACGGATACCTTCATTTTCTTTTCCCTGCATCTGACGTGCTTTCTCTCCAATCGCGATTAATTTATCGGTACGCCGGTCTAATGCTACTACAGAAGGTTCATCAATCACAATTTTATCGTTGTGTATGATGATGGTATTAGCTGTTCCTAAGTCAATAGCAATTTCCTGGGTGAATGAAAAAAGTCCCATATGTTATTAATGTTTAAAGTGTCTGAATCCTGTTGTTACCATTGAAAGCCCGTTGTTGTTGCAGGAGTCAACGGAATCCTGGTCCTTGATGGAACCGCCGGGTTGGATAACTGCTGAAATACCTGCTTTAGCTGCTATCTCAACACAATCCGGAAAGGGGAAGAAAGCGTCTGATGCCATCACAGCGCCATTCAGGTCGAAATTGAAATTAGCTGCTTTCTCGATAGCTTGCTCAAGCGCATCCACTCGGGAAGTTTGTCCGACGCCACTGGCACACATTTGTTTGTTTTTTGCCAGTACGATGGCGTTGGACTTGGTATGTTTTACTATTTTGTTTGCAAATAGCAGATCTTCAATTTCCTGTTCGGTAGGTGTTTTGTCTGTAACCACCTTCAGTTCTTCCGGTGTTTCTGTTTTCAGGTCTTTATCCTGCATCAGCACGCCATTCAGCAAAGAGCGGAATTGTTTTGCTTTGATTTTACTATCTTTCAGGATCAGGATAATCCTGTTTTTCTTTTGAGAAAGAATTTCAAGCGCTTCCAGATCATAATCCGGAGCAATGATCACCTCAAAAAAGATTTTATTGATTTCTTCAGCTGTTGCTTTATCGATGATGGCATTGGTTACCAACACCCCGCCGAAAGCTGAAACCGGATCGCCGGCCAACGCATCATTCCAGGCATCCACAAGAGATGGACGGGAAGCAATTCCACAAGCATTATTGTGTTTGAGGATGGCAAAAGTAATGTCTTCGAAATCGTTGATGAGGTTAACCGCCGCATCGATATCCAACAGGTTGTTGTATGAAATCTCTTTGCCCTGAAGTTGTTCGAACATATCTTCGAATTTTCCGAAGAAAATCCCGCGTTGATGCGGATTTTCTCCGTAGCGCAACACCTTTGCATTATTTTCAGCCTGACGGAAAGCCGACTCCTCTTCCCCATCGAAATAATTGAAAATTGCTGAATCATAACCCGACGAAACCGCAAATGCCTCTTTTGCAAACCAGCGACGTTCCTCAAGCGTTGTTTCAGCTCCGTTTTCCTGAATCAGGTTTAACAGCGGTTCATATTGTTCCTGAGAGGCAACAATCACGACATCTTTGAAGTTTTTAGCTGCCGCACGAATCAGGGAAATTCCACCAATATCAATTTTCTCGATCACGGTTGGTTCATCAGCACCTGCAGCTACTGTTGCTTCGAAAGGATATAAATCCACAATCACCAGGTCGATTTCCGGAATTTCATAAGCATTCAGTTGTTCATTATCCTGGGCCAGTTCGCGTCTCGCGAGAATCCCTCCGAACACCTTCGGATGCAATGTTTTAACCCTGCCACCCAAAATTGACGGGTATCCTGTCAAATCTTCCACCGCTTCACACGGAATGTTTAACGACTCAATAAAAGATTGCGTACCGCCGGTCGATATAAATTCAACGCCTTCTTCATGCAGTTTTTGGATAATCAGATCTAGCTTATCTTTGTGATAAACAGAGATTAATGCTTTTTTTATTCTTTTTTTATTCATTTTATGGGGATTGTGAATTTTAGTTCGCAAAGCTACAAAAAAAGTGTGAGTTTTTCAACACAAATTGAATGTAAAGCCACATTAAATGATTGTCATTTATGCTAAGTACCAGTTAATATTTTACCTTCTCTTTCGAAATATTATAATATGAATGAAATATAATCAATCATAATTTTATTTACGATAATTTTGTCGGAAATAAAAAAGTTCATATATTTGCAGTAAAATAAAAACAAAATGTTTTCAAAAGCCTGCGAACATGCCATCAAAGCAATGATTTACATTGCCACTCAGTCACTCGAAAATAAACGGGTGAAAATAGGCGACGTTGCTAAACACACCGGTTCCCCGGAAGCCTACACAGCAAAAATTCTGGGCACATTAAACAAGCAGGGCATTGTGAATTCACTGACCGGTCCTTATGGCGGTTTTGAAATAAATGCGAAAATGATGAAACAAATCAAAATAAGTGACATCGTTTTTGCAATTGATGGTGATTCGGTTTACAATGGTTGTGGTTTAGGTCTGAGCGAATGTAGCAAAGAAAAGCCCTGTCCGATACACAACGAGTTTGCTAAAGTCAGATCAGAATTAAAAACCATGCTGGAAACCACCAGTTTATTTGATTTAGCAACCAAACTTCAATCAGGTGAAGCAATTTTAGTACGTTGAAAAAATTTTCTTTTTATTTAAGACAAATTTATCCGAAATACAAATTAATACAACAAACAGATAAACAAGTAGGTCACGGTTTGTGGCTGATAAAAAATAAAGATTATGAACATTACACAAAACAACAACATTGGTCAGCTGGTAGCATTAGACTACCGTACAGCACCCATTTTCAAACGTTATGGAATCGATTTTTGCTGCAATGGCAACCAGAGTATTGCAGATGCCTGTGCAGGAAAAGAAATTGACAGTAACCAACTAATTGCACAATTACAACAGGCGATTCAGTCGAATGACAACACAGGAACCGACTACAGATCGTGGCCATTGGACTTATTGGCCGATTACATTGAGAAGAAACATCACCGGTATGTAACAACAAGAATTCAGGAAATTACTCCTTTCATGGAAAAAGTGGCAAGAGTACACGGAGAACGTCATCCGGAACTTATCGAGGTAGAACAATTGTTTTATGCTGTTGCCGGAAATATGACCAAACACATGAAAAAAGAGGAGTTAATGTTATTTCCTGCGATTAAAAAAATGGTACAGGTGGAGGATTCAGAGGAGACCTATAATCAACCTTCGTTTGGTACTATTCAGGATTTGATAGATGAATTACATACCGAACATGATGCTGGCGGTGAAAAATTACGTACAATTGACAAGCTGACGGATAACTATACTCCTCCTTTTGATGCCTGCAATACCTACCGGGTTACACTTGCTCTGTTGAAAGAATTCGAGGAAGATTTGCACATGCACATTCACCTCGAGAACAATATTCTTTTCCCTAAGGCTATAGAGTTAGAGAAAAGTTTGCTGTAAAATAAATTTGTTAGTTGTAAAACGGGGTGCTTTCAAAATCACCCCGTTTTATTGTTTTTCAGTCAGATATTTCCAAAATCTTACAGGTAAATGTTGCCTGTGCAGTTTAGGATTAATTCTTTCTTTGATAGCCATCGACCTGAAATAACTTTTCCACATGCGCTGGAATAATTGTTCGTTAGGATCCAGTAACTCCTCATTCACTTTACCTTCCAAAATCAGTGTATCACTGTCTAATGTTATTTCTGTTGTTTCTTTGAGGTTATAAAAATAGCCATAATCGCGTTTGGTATCATAAATAATCCACTGCTGATCAGCAAAGCGGTCGGTAAAATGCTCCAGGGTAAGAGGCAGCACGTTGTGCTCAGGTGCTATCGGTGCAAAGAAAATACCATCAGCTGTTTTCTGAAAACGCACAAATTCAATCACCCGCAGTTTTTCTCTGTTCACTTTTTGAGCGATGTTGCGAACCTGCAATACATCATCATCCGCAAAATTCATTTCTATGGAAGTTTTACTATCGAACACCTTTCTTATATACCTGAACACAGTCTCGTCGCAACCGGAAATTTCAGACAACCAGACATAAGTAAGCATATTGCGGGTGACAGGCATCATCCTTTTCTCCAAACCCTTCCAGACACGACCGGATTTTTTCGGATCGGTGATCACAGTGTGACAGGCATCCACAAACAAAAGTTCAATTTCGTCGGATGACAGTAATTTTACCGGAAATGTATTGCGGTTATAAGCGTCGAAAACTGCCGTGAGCAATCCCTCAAAAGTTTTATCGTAACGAAATACAATCATAGGCTTATTCAGGAAAAATCAGGGACATTTGATGCAAATCGGGCTGCTTCTGACCTTTCTTTTTGGGCACCAGCAAACTACGCACATATTCCGGAGATGTATCGCTTACCGTATTTAATCCGGATAACTCATTACAGGTAATGAAATACTGCGCTTTTTTCATGACAATACCGATTTTCTTCAAATCCTGGGCATTCAGTCGGGTATATCGGCGTGAAACCACGATCAATTTAGCTGATTTGACTCCAATACCAGGCACTCGGAGCAAATCGCGATATTCAGCTTTGTTAATATCCACAGGGAAAAATTCCGGATGACGCAATGCCCACGAAAGTTTCGGGTCTATTTCAAGATCCAAATCGGGATGCTTGTCATCCACAATCTCATCTACCTTGAACTCGTAAAAACGCAACAGCCAATCGGCCTGATACAGGCGATTTTCGCGAACCAGCGGCGGTTGTTTTAGTGCCGGAAGCCGGCTATCGTAACTGTTGACCGGAATAAAACCCGAATAATATACCCGTTTCATTCCTGGCTGATTATACAAAAAATCAGAGGTTTTCAAAATCTGCTTGTCGCTTTCATCTGTGGCTCCGACAATCATTTGCGTACTTTGTCCCGCCGGCACAAAACGTTGCACATAGCGCGATTTCTTTCTCTCTTCGGCATTTTCAATCATCCCCTGCTGAATAAATTGCATGGGTTTAAAGACGCTTTCGTGGTTTTTTTCAGGAGCCAGCAATTTCAGATTCTTTTCTGTCGGGATTTCGATGTTGACACTCAAGCGGTCGGCGTACAAACCGGCTTCGTGCACGAGTTGCTGACTGCATCCCGGAATGCTTTTCATGTGGATGTAACCATTGAAACGGTGGGTGGTGCGCAATTCTTTAATTACCCGAACCATTCGCTCCATGGTATAATCAGGATTATTAATTACGCCCGAACTGAGGAAAAGTCCCTCGATGTAATTTCTGCGGTAAAATTCAATGGTCAGTTCAACCAGTTCATCCACCGAAAAAGTAGCCCTGCGGATGTCGTTGCTTCGCCGGTTGATGCAATAGGCGCAATCGTAAATGCAATAGTTGGTCAGCATAATTTTCAGCAGGGAAACACACCTTCCGTCTTCAGTAAAACTATGGCAGATGCCCCAGCCCGCAGTACTCCCGATACCACCCGCTTTACTCTTGCGTGTAGTGCCGCTGGAAGCACAGGATACATCGTATTTGGCTGATTCAGCGAGGATTTGCAATTTGGCTAAGGCTTCTTCCTTCATTCCTTGCAAAGGTATAAGAAATGTGTGGAATAGTTTCTTAAAAAGGAATTAAAAATGCCGGTATGTTGAAAACATATTGTACAATTATAGAAATCTTTTCTGTTTGAGCAAGTTTCTCTGTATCACGTTTCTCTTGCGTGCTCAACTATGTTGTTTATAATAAGGAATAGCTTATTCCTGAAATTTTCTTTCAGAAGGTTGTAAAGATTAAAAAACAAATCGGGAGTGGGGATAAAATTATTCAGAATAGGAATGATTTGGTTCAGCATATTTGTTTTATGGCGCGTAAACTAAATATTCCGTTTTTATGTATTAATTTATGCGTTGTCATTTTAAAAAACTTACTTTCTTTACATAGCATAGGTTGAAAAACGTTTTATATTTTTAAACGAACGATAGAGTACCATTATTCGTATTTTTTTATACTATATTAAGTTTATATATGGGTTATCTTTGTACGAACAGTTGTTAATCTTAAAAATGGAAAAGTGAGAAAATGAAAAGAATATTCTTTTTGTTACAACATGGTATGTAAAATTGAATGCTTTGTTCGGAGCATGGAGTAATAACCCTCAAGAGATAGAAAAAACCAGCATTATGATATTAAATGTTGCCGGTAGTGTGTGGTAACAACACAATTACTGCTAAAAACATTGCGCTCACGCTTTCAAAAGGAGTTTAATTAGCTAATATTGGATTGAATGTTATAAAACAATAGTTAAACAATTAAAATTAAATGAGTTATGAAAAAATTAATTACAGTAGTATTATGTACGTTATTTGTACTTTCGAGTACAAATGCAAAAGTTCTTTATGTATCCCCAAGCGGGAATGACGGGAATGCGGGAGATAGTTGGGCTAATGCGGTAAAAGACCCGCAGGTAGCTATGGATAAAGCTCTAAAAGGAGATGAAATTTGGCTGAAGGGCGGTGAATACACATTAACCTCTCATTTTGCACCCGGAGCCACATCAGGCGGCGAAGCGGGAGTATGGATGGCTGAAGGAGTAAGTATTTATGGAAGTTTTGCCGGTACAGAAACAAAAAAGGAAGACCGTGAACGCATTAAGCCTGATACAGAACCTTGGGCGTTTAAAAATCAAACGGTTATTTTGGGAGGATTAAAAAAGGACGGAACAACTCCGTTGCGTCTTTTCGACCGCGCAGTTAAAACAGATATTTTTACAACAAGCGCTGTAATTGATGGTCTGACTTTTAGAGACTATGATGCGAATAAAAGCCGTTTAATTTATCTGAAAGAATGCCATGTTGTAAGTAATTGCGCGTTTATCAATTGCGCAGACAATAATTCCGTACTATATTTCGAAGATGGAGGTAAAGTGGAAAACTCCTTGTTTGATGGCTGTAAAAACGGTCTTTACATGCGTAGTGTGGGTGGAGCAGCAAAGGACGAGGTGAGAGAAACAATGCACGCCATAAACTGTACGTTCAAAAATGCAACTTCTTCCTTACCATTTTCAATTTACAATACCGGTGATCCGGCAGATGCAACGCCTACGATTATAGTAAAAGGCTGTAGTTTTCTATCTAATGATATAGCCCTTCCAGATTCTTATGATCCTACTAAATATTTTTCTGCAGGCGTACAGGTGAACCATGGACAAAAAAAACGTGAGGCGGTTGTTACCGAATGTTTGTTTGAAAACAATATATATAGAGGTAATGGTGCAGCTTCTGTAATGATTAACGGTGGAGGAATTGTTAATATATACAACAATATTATACGTAACAATAGAATTGAAAAGGCCAGTGAAGTTACAGGTCAGTCGGCTATATTTGTTGTGTTTACCAAGCCTGAACAAGGAAATATATTCAATAATCTCATTGTAAACAATAGCAGTAACTCCGGACTTTTGTATCTTGTAGAACCTCTTTTCTTTAATAACACAGTGGCCAACAATACAGGCAACATGTATGCCCCCAATGCGCCGATTATTTTCAATAATATTTTCTCTGACAACCGCGCATATAACGAAGGAACTACTCAGTACGAAGATGCTCCTGTTATGTTAACAGAGGGAACATTTGCGTTGTATCTAAACAATGCAAATAGTAAAGAAGTAACATTACCTCCAAGTGAGGATATAAGCGACAACGTATTGTTTACCAATGCTGGTTTTGTAGCTCCCACCAATTTTGTGGGTGCAGGCGATATTACAGCAATCAAAAATGCCGACTTTTCCTTATCTGCAACTTCTGTTGCCAAAGGGATAGGAACTGTTTCTCTCTTGGGAGAAGGAGGGCTTGCATATCCTCAGACATGGTTTGATGCTTATTTTACTAAAGACTTGGCAGGAAATCCGAGATTAACCGGAACAACCATTAATGCAGGGGCTTACGAAGAAAAAGTCAGCAGTGTACGCACGGCGAAAGCAGATGACTTCTGTTATGTTTATAGTGAAGGCAGACAATTGAAAGTGGTAAGTAATGAAGACGCTATTGTAGATGTTTACGATATGCGTGGCGTGTTACAAATTCAATCTAAAATAAATTTGGGACTGAATACATTGAATGTGAAACATGCAGGATTATATATTGTCAAAGTGTCTTCTAAATCAGGAGAATACAACACTTTTAAAATAAACATTTAATCAAAATTACATTAAAATTGTTCGCACTGAAGATAAATCAGTGCGAACAATTATTTCTGTGGGAAAAACGTTTGACGTTACCTTTTAATCAACACTGTGAAATGGGCATGAAAAAATCTCTTGCAACACGAGAAAATCAGCATGCGAATTTCATATTGCAATTAAAAATTAAACAATTTACAATTAAGTATGAAACATAGTCGAAAAAAAACAACGAACTTTTGGTGTGCGCTATGTATGCTGTTTCTCTGTGTCAATTATCTTTACTCACAAACAGGGAATGTATCGGGAACGGTTCTTGATAAAAACAATGAACCTCTGATCGGGGCAAGTGTGCAGGTGGAAGGTACTACAAGAGGTACAATTACGAATGTAATGGGTGAGTTTTCATTGGAATGTACGCCACAGGATAAATTGAAAATATCTTACATTGGTTATATTACACAAGTAATTGCCGTTAATGATCAGAAACAATTAACGATTGTATTGCAAGAAAATGCCAAAGCATTGGAAGAAGTAGTGGTGGTAGGTTATGGTGTACAACGTAAAAGCGATTTAACCGGTTCGGTATCGTCTGTAAAAGTAGGAGATGCCGTAAAAACAATGCCTGTGGCTAATGTTACGGATGCGATACAAGGACGTTTGGCTGGTGTAAGTATTATCTCTTCATCTGGCGCTCCTAATTCCTCTGCTACCATCCGGATTCGTGGTATCAATTCTTTTTCGGCTGATGTTGGCCCGTTGGTAGTTATCGATGGTTTTATGGGAGGAAGCTTAAACTCGTTGAATCCGTCTGACATTTTGTCCATTGAAGTGTTGAAAGATGCTTCTGCTACAGCTGTGTATGGTTCGCGTGCTGCCAATGGAGTTATTTTGGTCACAACTAAAAATCCTGAAAAAGGAAAAACAAAAGTTGATTATAGCGGCTATGTGAATTTAAAAACTCCTTATAAGTTACCGTCGATGCTCTCTCCCGGTCAATTTGCCCGTCTGGCAAATGATTTCCGTACCGAAATGGCCGCTGTAGGTGCTCCTGCCAGCTTCCCCGAATATACTAACGACGAATTAACTGCATTTGACAATGGTACAGCCGGATACGATTATATTGGAAATATTTTTAATTCGATGGCATTACAGCAGGTTCACGAATTGTCGATTTCCGGAGGTAATGAAAGTACTAAATTCCTGTTTTCAGGAAGCTATAATAAAGATGAAGGAATAGTAAAAAGTTCGTGGAGCGACCGGGTAAATTACCGTTTAAAAGTAGATACCGAAGTATTTAAATGGTTAAAAGCAGGCATAAACATTTGGGGGGATTATGCAAAAAGTCAGGGACCTCGTTTTTCACAATACCGCGGAGTGCTTATCGAATCTTTAATTTATCCAAATACGATCCAACCGCAAGATGCTGATGGTAATTATAACAATAAAAGTCTGATAGGACCACAATACAATCCTATTGGACATATTAAGGAGGTAAACAGAGACGGTTATGCTACCAATTCATTTATGCAAGGATATGTTGATGTAACTCTTTTTAAAGGTCTTGTGTTCAGAATGTTACAAGGGTTTTCTTTTTCAAACTCGTTGGGATTGAATACCAATGGACCTAAAAGTTATGCCGCATGGCAAAACGGTGTTACCGACGCAGGAGCTAACACTACCACAGGCAGCAGTTGGATAAATAGTAATATCTTGTCTTATGTAAAAGAATTTAACGAGAATCATCGTATTAATGCAACATTGGTGTTTGAACAACAGAAGTTTGACCATTTCTTACTTAACGGAAACGGAACCGGTTTGAGTTCGGAAGATGTAGGTCATAACAATCTGGCATTTTTACAACAAGTAACGGCATCGTCCGAAAGTTCTACCAATACCATGTTGTCCGGATTAGCCCGTATTAACTACGTCTTGTTTAACCGTTACATGCTTACAGCGTCTGTAAGACGTGACGGGTCTTCCCGTTTAGCCAAACAAAATTGGTGGGAAAACTTTACGTCGGCTGCCATCGCATGGGATGTCAAGCAAGAGTCGTTTATGGAAAACATTAATTTCCTTGATCAGTGTAAAATTCGTTTAGGTTACGGGGAAACAGGTAACCAGGCAGTTCCGGCTTATTATGCTTATACCGAATACGAAGCCAAACGTGACGCTGATCAAAAACTGATACTATCTCAGAAGCGGTTAGGTGAACCAAATTTACGTTGGGAACGGTCTAATCAATTCAATGGAGGACTCGATCTGGGCTTCTTCAATAATAGGTTAACAGCAACTATAGATGTATATCAGAAATTGAGTAAAGATGTCTTATTGGAGATTGATAATCCTTTGTATACCGGTTTCCCGAAAAAATTTGTAAATTCGGCACATATACTCAATAAAGGGGTTGAAGTTACATTGGGAGCAGACCCATATGTTTCTAAAACATTTAGCTGGAACACTAATTTGACCTTGTCGAATAATGTCACTACTATCGAAAAATTAGCTGACGACAAGAAATATATAACCTTAGGGACGACTTTTGAAGATCTCTTCTATCGCTATATTTTAAATGAAAGGGTAGGTACCATATACGGTTATGAATCATTAGGAGTATGGAAAACCTCTGAATTAGCTGATGCTCCGGCTGGAACGGAAGCAGGTTCGTATAAATATGCTAATCTGGACCAAAGTGTGGGTAACAATATTACGGCGGAAGATCAAACCATAATAGGCAATGGACAACCCACTTTTAACTGGGGATGGACTAATACGTTTAATATAAAGAATTTTGACATTGCAGTTTTTGTTATAGGCTATCACGGGTTTGATATTTATAATTTTACCGCCCAGGAGCGATTGAAAAGCTTATCGCCCGATCCGGCATGGTTAAACAGGTGGAGACCGGATAATGAAAACACCAATATCAGAGGTTTTGTCAAAACCCCGAATTTCAAAACAAGTTCAAGCCAATTTGTGGAAAAGGGTGATTTTATAAAAATTAAAAGTTTAACAGCCGGATATTCGCTCCCGCAATCGCTATTGCAAAAATTACATTTGAGCAAATGCCGGATTTATGTATCAGTTCAAAATCCCATCTTGATTACCGAGTACAGCGGTATCGACCCGGAAGTTACCCTGAAAGACCCGCTTAAGCCGGGTATCGACTACGGATATTATCCGAATGGAAGAAATTATTTGATGGGAATTAATGTTGCATTTTAAAAATAAACTAAAGTTATGAATTCAAGGATAAGAAACATAGTACTAAGCGCTTTAATCGTATTATTATCTGGCTGTGTGGATTTGTTGCAAGAACCAAAGAGTTTTGTAACTCCGGAGAACATGCTGTATGATAAGACTAAGATGGAGAACTTGGCCGACGCATTGTATAATGCCCTTTGGTATAATAATTACGGGTACAATTGTCGTCTGCAGTGGGCAAACCTTCGTGCCGACGATATTATAGCCGGTCAATTAACCAAAGCGGATCCGCGATTAGTTATAAGCGACGAATTGCGGTTTGATGCTACCGTAAGCGAAAAGGACGTAACAGAACTGTATAAGTGTTTTTATAAGGTAATACAAGGTGCGAATGAAATGATTAAAGGAATCGAGTTAAGCGATACTGAATCGTATGATGTCAGAAAAAAATACCTGGCCGAAGCACGTTTTATGAGAGCATTCGCTTATTTCAATTTAGTCCGTCTTTTTGGCGATGTGCCTGCTATTACTGACCCTACCTCGTCTCAGGATATTTTTGGTAATAAATCTATCGGAAGAAATCAGGTTATTGATATTTATGAAAAAATAATTATTCCTGACCTGTTATTTGCAGAAGAGAATATGGATAATTACGGACGAAAAAGCAACAATTCTACAGCCAGTAAATACGCAGCTAAAGTATGTTTGGCCGACGTTTATTTAAATATGGCGGGATGGCCATTGAAACAAACCGATAAATATGCTTTAGCCAAAGATAAAGCTTATGAAGTCGTGGGCAAGTATAAGTTGGTGTCCGATTATGGAGAATTATGGGCAGATTCAATTAAAAGCAGTAACGAAGAACATATTTTTGCGTTGAACCATTCTGTGTTGGGAAAAACTGCCAGTAACTATGGTATTTCTTATGTTTCGTTGATTGAAAACGGGACTTCGTGGCAGGACTATTTAGCTGACTCTACTTTCTTTGAAAATCATCCGGCTGATAAGCGCAGGGATTTTAATTTCGTGTCGGCTTATGCTTTCAGAGCAGGAATTAAATACCGGAAAAGCTCTTTCAGGTCTTATACCATACTGAAACAGTCAGCAGCTATTGATAAATACAGAGATTATGGAATTACTTCTGCCCAGACAGGAGGTATTACACCTATTTATCGTTATGCAGACGTGTTGCTGATTTACGCAGAAGCCCAGAACCGTGCGGATGGTGGTCCGAATACCATTTCCGAAGGATTTATTAATGATCTTCGGAGGCGGGCTTATCGAGAAAAATTCACAGAAACAAATCCCAAGTTACCGTTGGATAATCCGGCAAATAGAAAGATCAATAAAGTAATGGCCGACGATTCCGACGGAATTATATCCAAGCCCGCTAATGGCGATGTACAAACAGGACTCTCCATGGAGGTTTTTGAAAAGGTGGTATGGGATGAACGTGGTTGGGAATTTTTTGCCGAATTTAAGCGTTGGTTTGAATTGGTTCGTACCGAAAGAGTAAAAGAAGCAAATCTCAATCCCCGTGTTATTGCTGCCGGAAACTTAGATAATATAAACAACCGCTATTTACCTTTGCCAATAAAAGAAGTTGATTTGTGTGGTTGGAAAAACAATCCTGGTTATTAATTTTTTCATATTCCGGGGCTGTCTTTCTGGACAGCCCCAACTAACTTCTCAAAATCATCCGATTGATGAAAAACGTTATTTCTATCTTAATTTTATTATTTTCTTTATCGTCGTTAACAGCTCAGTCCACTTCTTTTATATTTGAGGATACTCACGTTCCTGCCGATTGGCAAACACAGCAAGGACAACTAACATTAACAACTAATCATTACAAAGAGGGAACACAATCGTTATGCTGGGAAACAGTCCCGGGTGAAAGCGTATTAACTGTGTCAACACAAACTTTCAATACAGATGGTCGATGTCTTTTGATGTTCCTCCGTTCTCCCGAAATTACGAATGATCATTTAGTTATTGAATTCTTAGACGCCAGTAATAACATACAACGAACGGCTAATGTACAGATAAATTTTAAAGGTTGGCGCGAATTGATCCGTACTTATGCCGAATATTCAAAAAGAAATTTTTTTGCCTTAAGTAAGGTGCGGTTTACGCTAAAACCCACTGAAAATAAAGCGAGGAAATTGTATTTCGACAATGTAAATTTTAACAATAATCCCGTAAACAAAAACTTTGGTTATCTGTGGGTCATGGATAAAAACCAGTTTTCGAAAGATAATCTTTCGTTAAACCAATATGGAAATCCTGTGGATATTCCTGTGGTTGCTCCGTCAGCTAAAGAGATAGAAGAATTGAATGTGCTCAGGGAACGTCTCCCCCGTACGCTTAGTTCTAATCTTAATATATTGACGGCAAGAAACGTGGTTAGAAGTTATAATATAATTAGAAATGACGATAAAACTGTAAAAGGTAATGTGTTGGATTGTTCGTTGGATGCGCTAAATCTTTCTGTTGTAAAAAATATTTTAGATGCTTTGCAGACCCTTGCGGGACGTATAAATGCAAGTCCGTCGGACAGTGTATTGTTTATCAATATGGTAGATCATATGTTTGAACAGGGATTTGCGGAGGGAGTAAGTTTGCGTATTTCTTCTAGCTCTTATTCCGATGCGCGGTATATCCCCGCGGCAATATTAAATCTGGTGCCTTATTTGCCAGATAATGAACGTAAAATAGAAATGTTGAAATTGGCTCGATGGTTATCGGAATATGGAACTGTTTATTATCCATCGAATCAATATTTGAAAGAATTTAACAGTGACTTGATTTACAACTATATTCCTCACATGTATGGTTATGCTGTGTTGCAACCCGACGACGCAGTTGCGGTAAGAGAACTAAAAGCCCTAAAACGTTATTTGGAGCGTCATGCAGAAGTAGTGCCGGGCAATTCGGATATGATAAAGATAGACGGAACAGGGTTTCACCATTGGACACATTACAACAACTATATGTATAGTTATTCGACTTGGGCATTATATGTTTACCATTTACGTGGGACTTCATTCAACATGAACGCTCCTTCTTATCTTCGTTTTCGTGATGCGGTAATGGCTACATACAAAATGGCAAATAAGAAAGAAGGAAATAAAAATCATTTCTGGGCAAACTCTTTGTCCGGACGGAATCCTTACGTGCGCGGAGGGATTAATGTTCAGGTTAATGCCGACAGAATTGAAGGTTTAATTGAAGCGAGCAAAGGGATTTTAGGAGGTATGGACGAAGAGCTTGCCGCCGCATATAATTACTTTTTCATGTCGGACAAATATAATGTGGCATATAAGGATTTTGACGGATATTATCAATTTAATTACAGTCCGAGCGGGATTGCCCGAAAAGGGAATTGGGTGGTTGCTATGCGTGCTCCGACTTCTTATTTTTGGGGAGCCGAGATTTACAAACAACAAAATCGTTTCGGTCGTTATCAAAGCCACGGGACATTGGAAGTTGTATATACAGGCGATTATGCCCGTTCGGGGATACCGACCACAACGGGAAGTGGGGGTTGGGATTGGAATGTAGTTCCGGGGACAACAACAGTACATTATAATTCCTGGAAAGAAATGATGCCGAATAAAAATGTAGCAGACCGGTTTGACCAAAAAGCAGCAGGAACGAATTTCTCAGGATCGTTAGCAGCTGGAAATTGCGGAGTTTTTGCAACCGATTTTGTCCAAGGGGATAGTTGGGGAAGTCAGCGTTTTACACCGACAAATTTAAAATTTAAAAAATCCGTATTTACTTTCGATTCTTTATTTGTGTGTTTAGGAACAGATATTTCTGCCGTTGGAAACTATTCCGCCGAAATGAATACGGCTACCAATTTGTTTCAGGAAATAAAATCTGCCTATTTCTCTGATTTGATTATTAATGGTAATGTCCTATCTGAAAATACGACACAAAATCCATTGTCCACTATAAACAACTGGATTTTAACTCCAATAGGCACAGGGTATTACATCCCGAAAGGGAATGATCAACTGATTGTTAAATATGAAAATCAGATTACCCCGAAGGAAACGGGAGAAGATGTAGATAATCCTACTACTACGGCAATGGCTGCAAAAGCATATATTTCTCATGGAGTAAAACCAGCAAATAAAAGTTATCATTTTGCGATGATACCCAATACTACGAAAACTGCTATGCAAGAGTTGGTAGCCAGTTTTGGAGATGATGGCGGAAATGTATATACGGTAGAGAGCCAAACAAACGAAATGCACGCCGTGAGCCATAAACAAACAAATATGATTGGATATGTGTTTTTTAAAGGAGTAGATAATATTCCGTTTGGTCATGTGAAATCGACAACAACAGAGCATTTAATGACCGTTAGAAATGAACAGGAAAAAACACGGTTGCATTTCTCTGTTTGTAATCCCAATCTGCGCCCTGTAACTAATGCCAATTTTGGATTTTTGGCTACAGCTACGACAACGACATTAACCATACGCGGAACATGGAAGATTCTTACGGCTACGGAAGGAGTTGAAGTTACTTCGGTAAACAAGGATGAAACGCAGATAACCCTTACATTGGAAGAAGGCATGCCGGTATATTTCACTTTAGGCACGCTTGATGATACTTCAGCAAAAGAACAGACTGTTTCCGATTGGATTACAATACATAACACAAAAGAAGGTGTTTTGTTATGTTTTACAGAAAAGGAGATGAAGGGGAAAAGCATAAAGTTATTTTCGCTGAATGGAAGTGTCATAAATTCATTTACCACAACAAATGATTCTCTGTTAATCGATAAACAGAAACTTAAACAGAACATATATTTTCTGAGTGTTTCGGATGGAAGCAGAAGTAAGATGTTCAAAATCTTTGTCTGAAAAAATATATATAAATGATGAAACTACTTAAACTCACCTTTTTTTTACAAGCATTTTGTCTCGGTTCTCTTTCAGCGCAGTTGACTTTTGAATCGGAAAACTTGCCTGTTTCAATTGTTGCTGATAATAATGGTACCGCCTCTGTTTCTACGCTACGATATAAAGATGGAACCCGCTCTCTGGCATGGGAATGGAGGGGAGTTCCGTTTTACGCATCAACGAAACTGCCGCTATTCAGAAAGCAGTAAACAGCTTTTCGCATGGAGGAATCACCTTGTGGATCTATAATGAGAAAAGCATATCGAAGCCATTGAAATTCTTATTTAAAAATGCGCAAGGTGAGATTAAATATCATTTTGATTATAACCTCAGTGAAGTCGGGTGGCGGGCTTGTTGGATAACATTCAAAAATATGTGGACGCCTTCTGGGACTAATCCCGTAAAAGAAAATATTACTTATATAGAGATTGCTTCGCCGGAAGGAATAGAAAAAGGAAGAATCTTTTTGGATAGATGCCATTTTATTACGAATGTAAATGTGCAAACTGCCCCCGACGCCCAAATACCAAAAAATAACCGTTTTTTGAAACGCGAAATGTGGCATTGGGGACGTTTGTGGGAATGGGAACAGTTAAAGTACGACAAACCGCTTGCCGGCAATGTAGATGGAGCTACAGAATCGGAATTGAATCAAATGGTCCAAAGTATAAAAGAGGCTAACAAAGGAAGTGGTTTAACTGTTTCTGTAAGAAATGAATTAGTAAATAAGGTCTCTAATACGTTGAAAATCGGGATAAAAGATGGAGTAATAACGGGAGCACCTCTTGTCTATTCATACGAGCCGGTAAAAGACAGTGGAGATTTTACCGTAAAAGAATTGATTATTTTATTGGATCAATTGGCGCGAGGATGGTATGTCGATAACGACAAACGGATGAAAACAGCATTTGTGGATGTGATGCGTTATGCTATGGATCAGGGATTTGCGTTTGGAAGCGCCATGGGGACAAATCACCATTATGGCTACGAGATCAGAAGTTTATTTCCTGTTTTATTGTGGATGAAAGACGCGTTAAAAGAAGGAGGCATTTGGGACGAAACACGTAAAATGGCGACGTATTGGAGTGGATTGCAGGAAACCCGTCAGCCATACGATGTGTTGCGCGATGAGATTACCGACTCATGGAATACTCTTTTGATACCGCGTTTATGCTGTGCTTTAATGTATGATGGTGCAGAAAGGTTTCGGGCAGTTCAATGTTATATGAGGTGGTTAAGCGGTTCGTTATGTTTTACTTCGGGGAGTAACGGAGGAATTAAGGTGGACGGAACAGCTTTTCACCACGGGGGACACTATCCTGCTTACTCCGTGCCGGGCTATAATTCCATCGGGGAAGTTTTGCAACTAACCAACGGTACTCAATTTGGCATAGAAAAGGAAGCAAAAGATATTTTAAAATTTGCATTACAGTCGGCTCGTAATTATTCCAATACCTTGGATTGGGGATTAGCTTCATGCGGACGCCACCCATTCAATGGCAGATTGAACGCGGAAACAGCAAGGACTTTTGCAAATTTGGCCTTATCTGCTGAACCGGTGGATACCGATTTGGCTGCCGATTACCTGCGTTTGGGAACCGATGCAACATATAAAAATCAGTTCTTGAATATGGGCATTGAACCGGCACTTCCTCCCAACGGATTTTATAACTACAATTACGGTTGTTTTGGCGTTTTTCGCGACAACAACTGGATGGTAAGTCTGAAAGGAATGAATAAATGGGTGTGGGGCTCGGAAATATATGTGGCAGATAATCGTTACGGTCGATATTTGAGTTATGGCCTGATTCAGATTTTAGCAAATCCGGCGTCTGAGCCTTCTGAAGCTAATAGCGGTTTTACTGAATCAGGATGGGATTGGAACCGGATTCCCGGAACAACTACCATCCATTTGCCGATAGATAAGTTGGAGTCTCCGTTGAAAGGGACTCTTATGGCACGTTCTCCGGAGACATTTGCAGGGACTTCTTCGTTGAGGCAAAAATATGGAATGTTTGTTATAAAACTAAAAGAAGCAAATTTCGCCAACTTTACTCCAAGCTTCGTTGCCCGAAAATCAGCTTTTTGTGTAGGGAACAGGATTGTTTGTTTAGGGAGCGGTATTACTAATTCGAACACTTCTTATCCGACAGAAACTACATTATTTCAACAGTCTTTGAGTGCTGAAAATGACGGTTTGTATTTGAACGGTTCGGTCGTTACAACGTTTCCACTAAATGATGAGTTTACTACCGGAGCTGAAAATGCAGTTTTGCTATCAGATTTGACAGGAAATTATTACCGAATCGAATCGGGACAAAAAGTAGTTGTGTTAAAACAAGAACAGTCGTCAAAACACAATAAAACAAAAGCAGCAACAAAAGGGAAATTCGCATCTGCTTATCTCGATCACGGAACTGCGCCTGATAATGCAAAATATGAATATCAAATAATCATTCAACCATCAGAAAAAGAAAAAGAAAATCTAACCCGAAAATCGTATATTATTCATCAACACTCGCCTAAAGCTCATATTGTAGAAGATATTATCGAGAAGGTAACAGGCTACGCGTTGTTTGATGCATATTCTTCTTCGGAAGATAGGTTCATCGCATCTGCTACTGCAGAAACAATCGTTATGCTGCAAACAGATGTAGAAAACAGGATAAAAGCGAGTGTTGGCGATCCTGATATCAATACAGGAGACACTTCGTTTACATCGCCATCACCAAGCAGAAAAAAAACAAAAGAAATTTTATTTAAAGGAAAATGGATGCTTGCTTTCAATAACGAAAATGTACAGCTTGAAAATATTGGTGACAATACAAAAATAACTGTTACCTTAATACACGGCCAAAGCGTCGATTTTGAATTGGTAGATATGAATTTGATTAGTCCGGGCACAATATCTCACCAAGCTTTGTGAAATTTCTTTGCTCGAGATCTGGGGGGAATTATGGAGTATGTTTTACAGCAAAATAAAAAATAA
>Ga0265294_10001091_pt1 | contig 36769 bp, 29 predicted proteins | sample MunlanPumphouse3_FD_192504 | JGI IMG/M metagenome (GOLD analysis project Ga0265294, IMG submission 192504) | Groundwater microbial communities from a municipal landfill in Southern Ontario, Canada - Pumphouse #3 | ecosystem: Environmental > Aquatic > Deep subsurface > Groundwater | place...
TGTCCCTGATGTCGAAATCGATGGGGGAGACCAGTTGTGGCCGCTCAAACCTGGGTTTTTGGGCGGGATCCCGCAGGTTGATCCGGAGCAGTTCCACCCTCAAGTTGAGCCGTTGGTTGAGGATAGCGGCAGGGATAATGCCACCGTTCGCAATGGCGACGATCAGGTCGAATTTTTCGTGAAAGGTAACTTCCCGGAATCGCTGCATCACGTCGTCGAAAGATTTCATCTCACTCATTCCCCTATACTTTCCTGAGTAGTTGCAGCAGGAAGTAACCACCGACAAGCTGAATCAGCATCCCGGGCAGTCCGATGCGGAAATCCTGCAACGCGTTGTAGAGGCTACCTGACATAGCCCATTCAAGGCCGGAGCCAATCACCTGGTAAGCCAGGATAGCGAAGAGCAAGGCGACGATCGACACTTTGCCGAAATGCTTTGCAGCCATGGCCGCGGCGATGGCAAGAATCACCGATTTTACGATGATGGCAGGCAGCACGGCTGAGGGGGGCATGCCGAACAGCAGGTTGTTGGCTAACGGAGAGAGCAGGGCAGTGAGCACTCCCACGTGGATGCCGTATTTGTAGGCAGCGATTAGCGTGAAAAAATAGATGGGCAGGAATATGAAACCGCCCTGGGGGATGAGGTGAGCCAGCTGCGGCAGTAACAGGTTACCGATGACAAAAATTGCGGCAAACAAATAGGTTCTGCTGTTTGCCAGGCTGTAGGAGTAAAGTTGTGCTGTTGTAGACATAATGGTGCTGTTTTAGGCTTTATATTGGCTTTGTAATTGTTGCGAACTTTTATAAGAACGTTGCCCACGCAAATATAGGAAAAAAGAATAAAAAAACACCATCCCGTACTATTCAGGATGGTGTTTTTGATTCTTTGTGAAAAAGAATCACGCTATTGCAGTTCTTTTACCCTGATATTTCTGAATTTGACAACCGATCCGTGACCGAGGAATCCGATATGACCCTTCTGATTGAAGAGACCGGGATGCTCCTTACCGTCGGCAGTACCGTTTTTGGCGGCCTCCCGGATGTTGCCGTCGAGAATGGTGGTCCCATTGAGAATCACCTTGATATGGTCGCCGTCGGCGATCACCTCCTGGTAGTTCCATTCACCCACTGGCTTGAGATGACCACGTTTGGCAGGAATCACTCCATAAACCGATCCATGATACTGGTAGATCTTCAGTTTTTCATAGATGGGTGCATCGTTGTCGAGGATCTGCAGCTCCATGCCCTGATAGGCCGCATCACCCTCCATGGGGGCGCGGATGCCCAATCCGTTGTTGGCACCGGGGGTAAGCATGAACTCGAAGCGGAAGACGAAGTTGCCATACTCTTTTTTTGTGTAGAGGTTGCGGTTACTGCCACTGTAGCTTTTGCCAGGATAAACAGCCATCACCCCATTTTCGATGATGTAATCCGATGTATTGCCGGTCCAGTGGTGCATGTGGGTACCATCAAAGAGCAACTCAAATCCCTCTTTCTTTTCCTGATCGGAAAGAACGAAGGGCTTGGGGCGTTCCAGCTCTTTGATGAAAATATCGCGATAGGCAACCTTACTGCCATGCGCCTGGAGCTCGATCTGCTCGATGGGGAAGATGGGCTGGGACCGATCCCAGTAGTTTTCCATGATGACGTTGTCGGTCACCAGCTCTCCGTTCAACCATACCGATACACGGTCGCCGATCATGCGGATACGGAAGCTGTTCCACTCTTCCAGCTTGAGGTCTGCCACCTTGAGGGGCTTGCTGGGGTTCACCTTGTTGTTGTAGAGGCCGCCTGATCCCACCTGTGCGCCCACTTTTACACGGGCGGTATCCCAGATCTGTACCTGTGGTGTGCCGCGCAGGTAGATGCCCGCGTCGGGTTCCGCGCCCTCGTAGAGCTTCCAGTCGACCAGCATCTCAAAGTCGCCATACTGCTTCGTGGTACAGAGGTTGTTACCCTTCCCGGTAAATAACAGCACGCCATCTTTCACGATCCAGCTCTCAGCTGCCTCTTCATCGGCTTTTTGCTGTGCCTCGGCCAGTTCCTTGCTACTCATCTCTGCCCGCTTCACCGGGTTGGCCACCAGCCCTTTCCAGCCGTCAAGGTTTCTGCCGTTGAAGAGGGAGAGGAATCCTCCCTCTACCGGGTTCTCTGTTACATACTTCTGGATGGATTGACGCTGGTAATCGGCATCGGGATTGTTGAGCGTTTTGCTCACCTTACCCAGAATGTCAGCCGTTACCTTGCCCGCGAAGGCAGGTTCGTTAAGCGCAATGTGCATGGCTGCCACGGCGGCCGCTTCGCTTGTCTGGCTCTGCTCCATGAAGGGAGCCACGAAGAGCATCGCCTGGTACTGCCCGGTATTGCCCAGCTGTTTCAGGATCTCGTTCTTCTGCTTGCCGGTTTGCGCGAACTGCATCGCTTCGCGCAGGAACAGGTATTTCACGGCTCCTGTTTCCTTTGAACGGGCGATTGCCGCGACGATGGCATCGGTCAGCTTTTCCAGTTCCTGCTTCTCCTGGCTCATTCTCGCGATATCAAGCAGGGGATAGATCACCTCGAAGGAGTTCCAACCGGTAAGTGCTTCCAGTGCTGCGGTTTTGTTGTTGCCACTTTCACTCCTGTAGGCACTGGATAGCAGATTCAGGGCCTCTGTTGTCCCACTGTTTGCCAGGGCACTGTAATAGAGATGCCTGTTTGGGGAGTTCTCCATTCTTGCGGTGACCAGCCTAAGCTGCTCCCCGGAGGGTAACCCCGAAAGAGCGGCATTGATTGCCTGTTGGATGGCAGGCACCAGTCTGGTATCGGCCTGTTCTAACAGCGTAAAGAGGTCGGACAGGTTCTCCGCGGTTACCACATCTTTCAGTGTGGTAGCGGCAACAGGCTTTATGAGAGCATTATCACCAAAGAGCTGATTGTAGACCAGGTTGTACTGGCTTTCCATCTTTCGCTCCGCAATCAGTTGCAGGATGGCTGTTTTCCCCTCATCGCCACTCTCATTGTAAACGGACGCCAGCGTGTAGGAGAGATCTCCCCTGAAGGTGGAGAGAGCACGTCGGGCGAGTGCTACGTTCTCCTTGTCGTCACTTTTGAGGAGGCCTGCCAGGGCGATCAACGCCTCGTCGCCACCCATCCCGGCGAGCGACAATGCGGCTGCCTGCTGTACCCCGTTATCGGATGAATGCAAAAAGCGGGAGAGAAGGGGTAGTGCCGCTGTTCCCTCATGGCGTGCCAGCCAGTAGATAAGTGTTGTCTGTACACCGGGAGATTTGCTGGAAGCGAGTTTTTTCAGGAGCAATGCTTTTGCCTTCTTTTCGTTTTCATAGGGATAGGCATTGAGAAGAGAGGAGAGGTAGACGACGTTGCCATCGCTGAGCGCATCCTTGAGAAGGGCTGTCGCTTTCTTATTGCCTTGTTGGAGCAAGAGCATGGCAGCTGCTGACCTTAATCCCTGGTTTCCCTGCTTCGATGCGATCATTACCAGTTTGTTGGCTTCTTTCCGTACTTGTTCGGCATCGCTCTCATTCAGTCTGCTCAGTAATGCGATATAGCTGGCTACGGCATTCTCCTTTGTGTAGGTGTAGCCACTCCTGGCAGCGGCATCCCGCAGCACCTTGAGCGACTCTTTTGTTCCTACGTTGGCCAGTGCATGCAGGAGTACCCTCTGCAATGGCTCCGCGGGGTTGCTGTTCAGGAGGTTGAGCAGCACCGGCTCGGCTTTCTGGTAGTTGGATTGCGCCAGGGCGTTGACAAGGTTGAGCCTGGCCTGCTCGCCGGTAGCCTCTTCAAGGGCACCCAGCAGTGCCTCGTTGGCTCCTTCCGAGCCAATGCTGACCAGCGCCTGGGCAGCGTCGTCACCCAGGTAATCATCCTGCAGGAATGCCGAGAGTGTTCCAATTTGTTCATTCGTGGCAATTTTTCTGAGTTGCCGGATCAGGTGAGCTTTCACCTCTTTGTCGCGGGGTTCTTTGAGCGCCCTGGCAAAAGTGGCGGCTGCTACTGCACGTTGTTCCTTATTGTTGGAGACGAAGGCACCCCAACCACTGATGGCAAATTCCACCACCTCGTTGCTCTCTTTTCCGGGAGGGTTCAATCTGCCGATCAACTCCAGCAATCCCTCTTCACCGGTGGAAACCAGGTCACCGATGATCTGGTTGTAATTCTTCTGGTTGTCTGCCGGTAACTGTGCCAACGCATCGGCAATGATGGTGGCTGTAGTCCTGCCCTGGGGCGACTGGGCCTGTAGTCCTGCATTGAACAGAAGACCCAGTACAAATATCAATAATCGTGTATGTTTCATTTTTTTACCTGCTATTTTGGGATGAAATGCTCCAGGGAGCCCTCATGGGTTGGTCAATCAGACGGTTGGCTTGCTCATCATTGACGAAGAGCTCATTCACCGGATCGTATTCGAGTGTTCTGTTTAGTTGTAGGGCAACCAGGCCCATGTTGACGATGGTGCAGGAGCGGTGTCCGTTGATTTCGTTCAGGGCGAACTTCTCTCTTGTGTGAATCGACTCCAGGAAATCGGTGTGCTGTTCCACCGGCTCGGGATATCCGGCCAGTTTCTTTTGCCAGTCGGGGATGTCACAAACAAAGTTCTTGTAGACATTGCCATTGGGCCCGGAGATGTAGGGGGTATCCGGTTTTCCGTAATCACCACCCCAGAGCACGATTTGGCAGCCATCCTCATAGGTGTAGGTGATGGAACGCCAGGTCCCCACGGCGTCGTGATGCTGTTGCGGGGCATCTACCTCCACCTTCACCGGGCTGGTGTCATCCTTGCCCAGCAGGTACTGTACCGGGTCGATATAGTGTTGTCCCATATCGCCCAGGCCACCGCCGTCGTAATCCCAGTAACCCCGGAAGGTCTGGTGTACGCGGTGCGCATTGTAGGGCTTGTAGGGGGCCGGCCCCAGCCACATGTCGTAATCCAGCTCCCGGGGAACCGGTTGTGGCTCCAGGTGGTTCTTGCCCACCCAGAAAAATTTCCAGTCGAAGCCGGTATGCTTGCTGATGGTCACCTTCAGGGGCCATCCCAGCATGCCGCTGTCAACCAGCTTCTTCAACGGCTTCACGGGTGTGCCCAGACCGTAGAAGTTGCTTCTGAAGCGGAACCAGGTGTTCAGGCGGAAGATGTTGCCATGCTGCGCGATCGCTTCACGCACCCGTTTGCCTTCACCGATGGTGCGAGTCATCGGCTTCTCGCAGAAAATGTCCTTGCCGGCATTCGCCGCTTCAACCGCCATGAGTCCGTGCCAGTGCGGCGGCGTGGCAATGTGGACGATATCCACGTTCTTGTCGAGGATCAGATCCCGGAAGTCATGGTAGAGGTTGATCTTTTCCTTCACCATGGCTGCCGCCCTGGAGAGATGGCTCTTGTCCACGTCGCACATGGCTACAACGCGTGTGTTGTCGTAGGGAATATGCCCGCGGCCCATTCCCCCCACACCGATAATTCCTTTTGTAAGCTCATCACTGGGTGCGAGCATGCCATTGCCCAGCACATTGCGGGGTACAACGGTCAGCAACGTCACTCCACCGAGCGTCTTTAAAAAATCTCTTCTGCTGGTCATTATAAAACAAATAATTTAAAAGATATGGTTGGTATTTGAATTAAGTTGTAAAAGTAGCAATTTTATCGTTATAATGCAATACCTCTTACAACTAAGCCATTGCATATGGCATATTCTGAATATTCGACTGTTGAATGGCAGGCTGATCCATGAAGCATTTGAAGCTGTCATTGTCGGTTTCTAACCGGGAACGCTGTGATTCTGAGGGTGGTGCATCCATAGGGGATCAGCTCGATCTCCACCTCCTCTGTTGTGTCTGATCCCATTTGGGTATAGAAGGAAACTGAACCGGCTGATCCCTTGTAGAGGGTCCAGGAGGGAATGATGTACCCTTTCCCTTTGATGGTGACCGGTGCTGTATCCCTTGTCCAGGGGTAGCTGGCTACTGTCGTCTCTTTTACCACCCTAAAATGGTCGTTGATCTGCTCAGGGAGGAGTTGATGTGCACCCAGCGCAATATTCCAGGGTGTATCGGTTTGTACCTCATTATACCATTCGCCATATTTTTTCACCTTGTCCGGATCCATTGTTTTCTTCTCCCATTTCTCATGCATCTTTAAAGCATAGAGCAGGGGTCCCCGTTCAATGACGGCAGCCCCGTCGTACCATCGGCTTGCCTCCAGCTGCATCGGCAGTTCCAGCGTAAGTCGGTCGCCTGCCTGCCACTCCCGTTGAATGCGGACGATCTCACCCGGGTATGTATCGATCCCGATCACCTCTCCGTTCAGCCTTATGACCGGATCCTTGCACCAGGACGGTATGCGCAGGTGAAAGGGGAAAAAGGCATTATCTGCTTTTTTGCCGGGGAACGAGATGTGAAAGGAGATCTGCTCTTCAAAGGGGTAGGCTGTCTCTTCGGTCACGGTGACCTCTGTGCCGCCACCCACCCTGGCTGTCACGCGGGAGGGAGCATAGACCAAGGCGGCAATGCCGTTGTCTGCAGTGGCATACCACAGGTTTTGTACAAGCTTGGGCCATCCCTGGTGCAGGTTGGAGGTACAGCAGGGATACCCGGTGAGTACTCCATAAAGGTTATCGGTATCATCGTGGGGTGTCACAAAATCCCTCCAGTTTCGGTCTATTGCCACTTGGTTGACCTGCTGGAAATACTGGCGTGCGGAAAAGTCGTCGGTGATCTGTGTTGGCAGGGCATTGTAGCTGATCCGTTCAAGGTGATCTGCCCACTGCACATCCCCGGTGATCTCGAGCATCTCTTCGAGTGAGAACATCATCTCCACTGCACTGCAGAGCTCCGATCCCAAGTTGGGATTGCCGAACCGGAGCATCTCGTCACCCGCCCAGAGACCGGTTGGAAAGGCAATGGTATGTCTCATATCGGTGACTGCTTTTTTTACAGCCCTGATCTGGTTGAAGTCTTTGCTTTGCTGGTAGTAGATCACCGGTTCCTTGAAACCCATTGCCAGATTCACGCAATGGAGACTGTGCTGGCGTTTCAGATGATCCTGGTTGAGGAATATGTCGGTCCAGTTGAGTGTCTGTTGGTGGATCAGCTCCCCCAGTTCCAGCAGGAACCGGTCACCGGTAATATTGTAGAGCCAATAGACCATCATCAGGTTATCACCGCCCCGCTGTTCTCCCCAAAAGGTCCAGTGACCCAGTGGTCTCTCCGGCAGCTGTTGCAGCTGATACCTGAAGTAGCGGGTCAGAAAGGGAATCACACGATCATCGCCGGTGGCAGCATAATACTGCTGCATCACTTTCAGCATCACCATCTTGGGCCACCAGTCCTGTGCATTGGTGCGTTGCAGTCCCTCTTCATTGGGTCTGTCGGTATCGGGACCAAAATAGCCGTCCGGTTTCTGGGATGCCAGTGTCCATTCTATCCAGGGCTGCACCTTCTCTTTCAGTTCCCTGTCATTCAGTATGTAGGCGAGGGGGAGCAATCCGTCAATCCAGTAGGGTCCCCGTTCCCACACATCACCATCACCTCCGAGCCAGCCGTTGCGGGAACCCATCACGTGGGCGTAGATGCTATCCAGGTTGCCGGTCATCCCTTCTGCCATTTTCTGCAGTTGGAGCTCCAGCCACCCTGTCGGTTTGATTGCCCCAATCGGGAGCTCAACGTAGGGTTTGGTCAGCAGTGGCGCCCTGTTGTTGCGGTAGTTTCCCTGTAGCTGCTGTGGTACTTCTGCCATGAGGTTCATCACTGTTGCCAGGAAGAGGGAGAGGATTACAGTTTTGCTGAGTTGCATGTTATTTGTTCTCTTCGATGTTGATTTCGAAAATACCCACCGCACTGTCCGGTTGCGGTTTCATCAATAGCCGTATTTTTTTTGCAATCACCTTTTTGGCGGGATGCACCATGTTGAACTGATCCCGGAACAGATGATAGGCATCGGTGAGGTAGAGAGGAAAGGGATGCCAGTTACCTTGATACTCATATTCAAGTGACCACTCAAGTGGGATTTTCACCCCTTTCCCATCGTCGAACCAGTATACGGAAACACTTTGAATCTCTGTCGGTTGCTCAAGGGTGATGGAAATGGACTGCTCCTTGCCCTGTTGACCCCAGCTGGTCCAACGGTTGAAACCGTTGTCATTTGACGAGGCAGGTACCTTGTTGTCTGCTATGGCGACAAGGTTGTCGGTCGGGTTGGTATGAGAGGCTTCCAGTGCCTTGAACTTGCCGTGCGTTGCCAGGTGCATATCCACATATTCCTGCACATGCTCTGATTCCGGGAACCAGACCATCATGCTGCCGTCGCCGCGGTTGTTCCAGGCGTAATAGGGGAGGAGTGTCAGGGATAGATCCCGGGTGTCGGCTTCTCTCTTTTCCCTTGCCGGAAGAATCACTTTCGGGATGCCTGTCATCAGTCCCTCACCAAAGGCGGTCAGCTGTACAGGCGGGGTGATCTCCGGAATGAATATATTGGGCAGCCGGTTGTGGTTGTCAACACCTTCCGCACAATAGACCAGCGGTCCACGGGTGAAGGCTTTCCTGCCGATATTGGCTTCCACCTTGTCGATCGACTTTGATTGCCTGAGCGGCATGGGAAGGGTCAGTTCCACCACATCCCCCTTTTTCCAGCGACGGTTGATTTCCAGAAATCCCTTTTTCAGTTTGCCTTTTACCTTGCGACCATTCACCTTCACGCTCCACTCTGGGCGGTTCTCATCGAGGTACCGATACAGTTCACCGGGAACAAACTGTGTACCTGTCCAGGTAGGAATGCGGAGATGCATGGAGAAACGATGATTATCCCTCTCCGGAGTAACCTCCCACAGGATCTCCTCACTGTGCGGATAATGGGTCTTTTGTTTCAGATGAACATTGCCGTTTTCCAGTGTGAGCATGGTGCTTCCACCGGCATAGAAGGAGCAATAGATCGCATCATCTGTAGAAGCATACATCAGACCGGGTACCTGTGGAATCAGCCTCGCCAGGTTTGTCGGACAGCAGGCGGTACCGAACCAGGGGGAACGTCCCCGCATCCCGTGGTTGAAGGGTTTGATGCCATCGGCTTCCAACGGGTTGATGTAGAAAAAACGGTTGCCTTCCAGGTTGACCCCGGCCAGCACGTTGTTCAGCAATGCAACCTCGGCCACATCCATATACCTGGCATCCTTCTCCATCAGGAACATCCGGTGGTTGAAAAGGACATTGCCCACCGCTGCACAGGTTTCGTCGAAAGCCTCCTGGTTGGGCAGCACATATTCGGGACCGAACCCTTCGATGCCATGTACCGCCCCCAGACCTCCGGTGAGGTGCATACGGGTGTCTACGATGTTGTGCCAGATGCTGTCTAGTGCCGGCCGGAGAGTCTCATCCCCTGTGTATACACTCACATCGGCCATGCCAGAGTAGAGATAGGTGGCACGCACCGCATGTCCTACCGCCTTGGTCTGCTCTCTCACCGGCAGATGCTGCTGTGCATATTCGGGTGACATGGTGCCTTCCCCCCCGGGGCGGTAGGTTACACCCCTGATATCGATGAACCTCTTTGCCATGTTGAGATAGAGCGTGTCACCGGTAGTACGGTAAAGTTTGACAAGTGCCAGCTCGATCTCCTGGTGTCCCGGTGCCTGGTTGATCGGCTTACCATTGTTGTAGTTGGGATCCCCTTCGAAAAAGACCCTGTTGATATGGCGGGCATTCGCTTCGGCAACCTTCAGCCACTGATCCTTACCCGTGGCCTGATAGTAGGCGATGGCTGCCTCGTACATGTGGCCCATGTTGTAGAGCTCATGACTGTGCAGCACATGGGAATAGGGTTTTTCCCCCATCCCCTTCGGATTGCTTTTAGCCACTCCGGTGATATGGGATTCATAGTTGTAGCCATCTTTCTGTTGCGCTTCGGAGATAATGCCGATGATTCTATCCATTTCCTTCTCCAGTGCAGGATCACGCTCCAGTTGTAAGAGGTAGGCTGCACCCTCCATTACCTTGTAGAGGTCAGAAGCGACAAATCGATGAGGGAAGGGCTGTTCGTCCGGGATCCCTTTCAGGAAATTGGCTGTCCGTCGCAGGTTTTCCACCGCAGGTTGTGTCTTCTCAAGTGCAAAGGGCACCAGCACCTCTTTTTGCCGGTTCAGGCGGGGTCGCCAGAAGTGATCTTCAAGTGTCACTTCATTGAATGTGACCGGTTTCAAGATCTCCTGTGCCCTGAGATGTGGCTGTATGATGACTGCCGTCAATAACCATACAGTCCACAGGCGTACTATCAAGTTCATCTACCGTAAAAGTGCTATTTTGGGTGATCAAATTGCTCCCTGAATTTCAGAGATATGAGATTATCTCATCCATTTGTGTCGAGATTTGCCTCAGGTGGTTCCTGTCTCCTCCCGGCACTTCAGCTGTGAGCCATCCCCCTTGGTGATTGATTTCACCGACTGCTTGCATCACCACCGGCCAGTTGTTATCCCCTTTCAGCAGATCCACTTTAAAACCTTCCCACAATCCTTTTGTGTTCATCAGCTCGCGACTGAACTCTTTGATATGGAGCTTCATGATGCGTCTGTTGAGTGTCCGGATCCACTGTTCAGGCCATCCGTAGCGCAATATGTTTCCGATGTCGAAATACCACCCTACCAGCGGATGGTTGATTTCATCGACAAACCTTTTTGCTTCAACCGGGCTTAACAGGAAGTTGTTCCATACGTTTTCCAGCGCAATCTGCATCCCGGTTTCCTCAGCAAAGGGAATCAGTTCCCTGATGGATTGCTGGGCAGTGATGTAGGCCTGCTCATAAGAGACCTTCTCGTTCACCACTCCGGGGACAACCAACACGGTGTCCCCCCCCATTGCTCTTACCTCCTGCAGTGACTTTGCCACCGAGTCGATGCACTTTCTCCTTACGTCTGGGTTGGGATCGGAGAGGGGGTTCTTCCAGTGATCCTTGTTTACCACTGTGGGGAGTTCGATACCCGATTTTGCCTTCGCTTCCAGGATTTCAGCCAAAGGGATATCTACCGGGCTGTTCAGCTCCACGCCGTCGAATCCCAGATCCCGGAGGAGTTTGCATTTATCGGTAAGAGACAACTCCTCTTTGACCATCCCGAATCCCAGGCTCTTTTTCAAAGCAACTTTTTGTTTCGGTTTGTCATCACCCCCGGCTGACGGCCTATCCGTTGCACTGGTTACAGGCCTTGAGGGCGATATCGCTGCCGCCAGTGGGGAAACTGCCGTTGCCCCCGCAATGGCAGCTGCTGATTTAAGAAAATCCCGTTTCTTCATAGCGCTGATTATTGAAATTCTGTGACTCCCGGTATGGCAATGGAGATATCATACTTTGTTTCCCATGATATATTCTCAGGATACAAAACTTCTGTGGCGTTCAATGCCTGATCATAGGTAATGGTCTGGCCCGAGTAGGCTGCCATTCTTCCGGCCAGCGCCATCATGTTGGAACGTGTCATCCATTCTCCGTCGTTCATCGGCTTATTTGCCCTGATGGAGGCAAACAGTTCATCATGCTCCACCTGGTACATACCCCGCACCTTTGTTTGCTTGTATGCTTCCGCATCGGTGAATTTGGTTGCATCAGCCAGGTTCCAGGCATTTTTTCCGGTGATTTTGTGTTCGCCGGTCCGGCAGTCCACATAGCATCTGCCATCCGTACCGAGTAGCTCAACCGCATATGAAGGTGTGGTTCCTGTCTGCTGTCGGCAAAAGAAATAGATTTTCACCCCATTCTCATATTCATAGGTCAGTCCGAAATGATCGTATACGTTTCCGAACTTCGGGTCGGTTCTTTTCTGTCTTCCCCCTGTTCCACTGATCTGTAGCGGAGCCTTGTCGCCCATTGCCCAGGAAAACATATCGATGCTGTGAATCGCCTGTTCCACCAGGTGATCTCCCGAAAGCCAGTTGTAGTAAAGCCAGTTGCGGAGTTTGTATTCCATGTCAGACCATCCTCTTTGTCTCTCCTTGAACCACAATTCTCCCGTATTGTAGGTCGCTTCGCCGCCCAGGATCCCACCAATCTGACCGTTCAGTACCCTTCCGAAGATATCCCTTTTCGGCTGGTGGTACCTCCAGCAGAATCCGGAAACCAGCGACAGGTTTTTCGTTTTTGCCTTTTTGGCTGCCTCCATCACCCTGCGTAAACCGGGTGCATCCACGGCAAAAGGCTTTTCACAGAAGATATGCTTGTTGGCGTTGACAGCCGCTTCCAGGTGTTGCGGCCTGAAACAGGGTGGTGCAGCCAGCAAGACTACATCCACATCGGAGTCGATCAGCTTTTGGAAGGCGTCGAGACCCACAAATTTGTTGTTTTCCGCCACCTGCACTTTGTCTCCATACTTTTCTTTAAGGGTGTTGAAAGAGGATTGCAGCTGATCTTCAAACGCATCAGCCATAGCGGTTAAGATGACATTCGGATCGGCATTCAATGCTTCTCCTGCGGCACCGGTACCGCGGCCGCCACAACCAATCAGTCCCACCTTCAGTGTGTTGCTGTTGGAGCTCCAGACGGCGCCCGATCCCAGTGATGTGTGTGTGCCCAATAGGGTTCCTGCTGTGGCTAGCCCTGCTGTCTTGATAAATTCTCTTCTTGAGTAGTGCATAGTATAAAAATTTAATTGTACTTAACTCTCCAGGTCTCTTTTTCTTTTTAAGGCTTCCAAAAAGTAGTAATCGCCATAATTGAGGGGAACATCTACTTCTGAGTTGTGGGGCAGGCTACCCACGGCATGTTTCAGGATAAAGAATCCGTTTCCACCTGTTTCCGCCCTGTAATCCGGTCCGCTCAAGCTGACCATAATCTTATCTGCCCATTCTTTGTAGTTCTTTTTGTCGGAATATGTCGAGATTTCATATAGTGCAGAGGCAAGAATGGATGCGGCGGAGGTGTCGCGATAGGTGTCAGGAATCCCGGGTGCGTTGAAATCCCAGTAGGGAACCCCATCATCCGGATAATTGCGATGAGCAGCAATAAAATCGAGCGCTTTCTCTGCCTGTGACAGATAGGCCGGATCTTTTGTTTTTCTGTAGCACAAAACATATCCGTATACACCCCAGGATTGTCCCCGGGACCAACTGCTTTCGTCGGCATATCCCTGATGTGTGTGTCTGTGTCTCACGGAACCATCTGTTTTGCTGTAATCAATGACATGCCACGTGCTGTAATCGGGTCTGTAATGGTTTTTGATCGTGTTGTCGGCATGTGATACTGCGATCCGGTAAAAAGTGGAGTCCCCTGAGAACTCCGTAGCATCGAAGAGCAGCTCCAGGTTCATCATGTTGTCAATGATAACCGGGTATTCCCAGTCCTTTTGGGGATTGGCATTCCAGGATTGTATCACTCCTGTGGCCGGGTTGAAGCGGGTAGAGAGAGACCTGGCTGCCTGAATGATGACATCCTTGTAAGCTGTATTGCCTGTCAGACGGAGTGCATTGCCGTAACTGCAGCCAATCATAAATCCAACATCATGGTTATTTGTGAAATATTGAATGGTATCCAATGCTTCCGTTTGCTTTACTGCCGGTTCTATCCATTTTTCATCTCCTGTCAGTTCGTAGAGATACCACAGGCTGCCGGGGAAGAATCCCGAAGTCCATTCCTGCGGGCGAATGAATTTCATTTTTCCGTCGATGAATGACTTCGGGTTTAGCATTCTCCCCGAGTCTTCCAGCATCGCGATCATCCAACCATATTGGTTACTGGCAAAAGCAATGTTCTCTTCGATGGAAAACTGTGTCTCTCCGCCTTGTTTGCCTTGAGGGTTGCAAGATAATAAAAAAAGAGCAGAAATAGCAATACTGAATAAAATGGATAATTTTTTCATTTTGAACATGGTTATATGAGAGAAACAGAAGCTTCCATCCCCACGGGCATACATTCTACCGGGGAAATTCATGCCTGTGTCTACCTGAGTGGAATAAACAATTTTATTTCCAGGATAATTTCGTTGCAAATATAACCAAACTTCCCACATAATTGCTATATTTGTGAGTGGAGTCAATAAGAAAACGATGAGGTGGTTGTGGGAAGTCCTGTGAGAAAGATATCGGTTTCAACTCTTTTTTTCCTCCTTACTACGCTGATACTGTCTTTTCTCCTATGGATGAACAATGTCAAACGTGAGGGTGAGAGGGGGTATGACAGTTCATCGGTGATGAGCAGAATCACCTATCTGCAGGAGTTGGCATTGGTCAAGCACAATTATACGGGGGTGATCAGCTATAAGGACTACAAGAAAATACTGAATGTCAATGTTCCGCTCACTGACAAGTATTTTCTGTTGAAGTATCATGGGTACATCAAGGCAGGCGTCGATTTTGAACAGGTCACCGCAGTGCCTCAGAATGATACCACCATCCTGGTGACAATCCCCAAGCCACGCATACTTGAAACGGTGATTGATGAAAATTCCATTGAGGTGTATAACGAAAGTGACAATGCCTTCAATCCCATCAGGATCGCCGATTACAATGAGGCGCTGATCCGTGAGAAGCAGGTGATGGTGGATGATGCCCTTAAGCAGGGCATCCTTGAGGAGTCGGCCCGGCAGGCCAGAATAGCCATTCATTCTCTCTTGAGAGAGATGGGGTACCGGGATATCCGCATCACGGAGCAACTGGTATTGCCACAGTTTCGCTGAGCAGCATAGCGGCATTTTGGTATGTGCATCTGCGTCTGAAGAAGAATTGTTTCGATTACTTATATACCGGAGATAGCGATATGCGATTTACACTACGATTATTTCTTTTCTGGGTTTCTGTTTTTCTGCTCTTTTATCTTGCCGTGATAGGGGTTGTCTATCTTTTTTGGAGGGTGCATATTGAACTTTGGCAGGCGGCACTCGTTTTTTTTCTGGCGGGGATTCTCCCCCCTGCATCGATCACGGCCTACTACTTTCGGCGACTCGATTACATGGAAGCGGAGCAGCTTGATCCACCCGACTTCACGGGGCAGAAGAAAGCCCGCTTCACTTTCCGGGCGAGAACGGACAACCCGTTTGATGAGGTTTTGCAGCGTGTAGACCGTCAATGGATCATCTCCTATTCAGATCGCAAAAACAGGGTGTTGAAATTTAGGACAGACGCAAGGATGATGTCCTGGGGTGTGGGTGGTTTTCTCAGGATGGAAGACGAGGGAAACATTGAGGTGATCGTTTATCCGATACACCCAAGATCCCGGCGAGAGGAGCTGATGCTAACACAACTGTTGCGGGTGATCTCCTCTGTGCTCAATCACTGATACCCCCAATAATGTGGAAGCTATTCAGCTGCCGGTTGCTCACAATAGCGGATCACCTCCTCATTCACAAAACGGAGGAAATCATTGTGGGCTGCTTTGGTGATCATCTCCGGATAACTCAGGATCAACAGCTCCTGTGGTTGTGCTTCAAGGCGGTAGGGAAGATGCAGGAAGCGGTAGGGGGTGAGGGTGAAGCCTGCCCTTTCGTAAAACTGAAGCCTGCGTACCGACAGTTCATTGACCAACGGATCAATTTCCAGCATGATGGTGTGTGCTGAGTCACGCAGATAACGGAGCATCTCAGAGCCATAGCCCTGTCCTCGGAGTTGTGGTGCCACTGCCAGGTGCTCCAGGTAGCGGTAATCGTCCCACTCCCAGAAAAAAATCACCCCTGCCAGGGTGGCCCCTTCCCATGCCGAAAGTGGGAAGAAGCGCTCATCGGTGCATGCCAGCAGGTGATCCTCCATCTTCCGTCGTTCCGCCACCGGGAAACTCTCCTCGTAGAGTCTCCATACGGGCAGCCACCTCTCATGCTCACCCGGCTCGATCCGTAGAAATTCCATACCGTTATTGTTTATATTTCGCATATCCCGTCGGGGGCGCAGGATTTCCCTCTCGACATCTTGATCTCTTCTGCCACTTCAGTACGGTTTTTCCAATGGCTGTATGCTTTTCGGAGCACCTTGAGGAAAAGCTCTGCCGGTTCTGATCCGATAATGGCTTGACGCCTGTCCATCAGGAAGGTAGGTACGGTGTCAAACCCCAGGTTGGCCATCTCTTGGATATCCTGTTTGATCTCGTACAGAAAATCATCACCATCGAGCATTGAGCGGATCCCCCCCTCCTCCAGACCAGCCTCCTTTCCTATGGCAACAAGCAGCTCCTGGTTACTGTAATCCTCTGCCTCTTCAAAGTAAGCCTTTGAGAGGCGTCGCAATACATCGGAGTCAGCCCCTATTGTTGCAGCCAGCTTGATCAGCCGGTGTGCATCACGGGTGTTTGCAGCAATTGCGTTGGGGAGGTTGAACCCTACACCGGCAGCATCTGCCAGTTGTTTGATACCGGCGAACATCTGATCCACCTTTTCCTGCGGTAAACCGGCAGTCTCTGTCAGATATTGGGTTACCGGATATCCTTTTCCGTTATCCGGTAGTTCGGGGTTAAGCTGAAAGGCTTTCCATTCCAGCTCCACCTCATCGGCGTGTTCAAACTGTTGGAGTGCTTTCTCATAATGTATCTTACCTATGTAACAGTATGGACACATGATGTCGGTCCATACCTCCACTTTCATCTTTTGTTCAATCATTTTTTTCTGTAGCATTCATGGTAATCTGCTGCTGCTCAATGTCGAAGTCGACACGGATGGTGTCACCCTCTTTCAGGCCGGTGCGGAGGATCTGCTCAGCCATCTCATCTTCGAGATATTTCTGTATGGCTCTTTTGAGCGGACGGGCGCCGAACTGCACATCATAGCCCTTATTGGCTATAAATTCCTTCGCAGCTTCGGTAAGTTCCACCTTGTAGCCCAGGTCGCCAATCCTTTTGTAGAGACCCTTCAGTTCCAGGTCGATAATCTTGTAGATCGATTCACGGCTCAGCTGGTCGAACATCACAATATCGTCTACCCTGTTCAGGAACTCAGGTGCGAATGCCTTGTTGAGGGCCTTCTGGATGACGCTGCGTGAATACTCTACATCCGACAGGTTGTTGCCGGTGTGGAAGCCGATGCCCCTGCCGAAGTCCTTCAGCTGCCGTGTGCCGATGTTGGATGTCATGATCAGGATGGTGTTCTTGAAATCGATCTTTCTGCCGAGGCTGTCGGTCACATGACCCTCATCGAGGATTTGCAGGAGAATGTTGAACACATCCGGATGTGCTTTTTCTATCTCATCGAGCAGCACCACCGAGTAGGGACGACGACGTACCTTCTCGGTGAGCTGTCCTCCCTCTTCGTAGCCCACATACCCGGGAGGAGCTCCCACCAGCCGGGAGACGTTGAACTTCTCCATATACTCACTCATGTCAACCCGGATCAGGTTTTCAGTGGAGTCAAACAGGAATTCGGCCAGCTTTTTGGCCAGGTGTGTCTTCCCCACACCGGTAGGTCCGAGAAACATGAAGGTACCGATCGGCTTATTGGGATCTTTCAGTCCCACACGGTTGCGCTGAATCGCCTTCACGATTTTGTCTACCGCTTCATCCTGCCCGATAACTCTCTCTTTCAATTCTTCCCGCATCTCCAGTAACCGTTGTCCCTCAGCCTGGGCAATACGCTGCACCGGTACACCGGAAATCATTGCTACCACTTCGGCGATCTTCTCCTCATCCACCAACTCCGGTTTCTCCTTGATCTCTTTCTGCCACCGTTCCTCCTCTGCTTCGAGTGCCAGTAGCAGTTGCCTCTGTTTGTCTCGGTAGCTCGCCGCCAATTCATATTTCTGCGCCTTTACGGCGTCGCTCTTCTGCTGTTCCACCTCCTTCAGCTCCGACTCCAGGTGCTCGATGGTCTCCGGAATTACGATGTTGGAGATGTGAACCCTGGCTCCCGCCTCATCCAGCGCGTCGATCGCCTTATCGGGAAAGGTGCGGTCCGACACATAGCGATCGGTGAGCTTTACGCAGGCCTGCAGTGCTTCGTCGGTATAGCGGACGTTGTGGTGTTCCTCATACCGCTCCTTGATGTTGCGCAGGATCTGCAGGGTCTCCTCCGGGGTGGTGGGGTCGACGATCACCTTTTGGAAGCGACGTTCCAGTGCACCGTCCTTTTCAATGTTCTTGCGGTATTCATCGAGCGTGGTGGCACCGATACATTGTATCTCACCCCTTGCGAGGGCGGGCTTCAGCATATTGGCCGCATCGAGTGAGCCGGCGGCACCTCCTGCACCCACGATGGTGTGGATCTCGTCGATGAAAAGGATGATGTTGGGGTTCTTTGAGAGTTCATTCAGGATCGCCTTGATGCGTTCTTCGAACTGACCGCGGTACTTGGTACCCGCTACAATAGATGCCATGTCGAGGGCGATCACCCGCTTGTCGAAGAGTGCCCGCGACACCTTTTTCTGGGTGATGCGCAGCGCCAGTCCGTCTACGATGGCCGACTTGCCCACACCGGGATCGCCGATCAGTACCGGATTGTTTTTTTTCCGGCGACTGAGGATCTGTGCAATCCGTTCGATCTCCTTCTCTCGTCCCACCACCGGGTCGAGCCTGTTCTCAAGTGCGGCGCGGGTGATATCGGTCCCGAAGTTATCCAGTACGGGAGTGTCGGAGACATTGGCTTTGCCGTGCGGGGAGGTACTCTGTCCTCCTGCCGGGTTAAACGACGATTTGTCGTTCATCTCATCGTCGTCATCGTCGGTAAAGTTCGCTCCCGCACTGGGGGAACTGGTCTCATCCAGTTCAGACCTGTTCTCGAGGATGCTTTTCACATAGAGGAAAGCACTGGAATAGTCCAGTTGAAACTTGGCAAGGATGTCGTTGATCAGCGTATTCTTTTCCTTGAGCAGGGCAAGCAGGATGTGTTCCGATCCGGTCTCCTTGCTCTTGGTGAGACGGGCTTCCAATATGCTCATTTTTAACGCTTTTTCGGTATTTTTATTGATTACTACCTCGCTGGTACCGTCGTAGGGCTCCTGGATGGTGCGTATCTGTGAATCGATATACTCTTTCAGTATCTGCAGGTCAATATCGAAATCCTGTAGCACCTGGATGGCCAGTCCCTCACCGTCACGCAGGATACCCAGCATCAGATGTTCCGGTCCGATGTAATTGTTCTGGAGCCGTCCTGCTTCTTCGCGGCTGTAAGCCATGATCTCTCTGACCCGTTGGGAAAAATTGTTATCCATTATATTGTTTCCTTCTTTATCGCGAAATACATAGTACAAATATAGAATTTATTTTTTTGAATCTTTCCGGTTGTGGAAAAATCGGAGCATTGAAAATTTGCCCCATTGGTTGGTAGGGCAAAAACAGTGCCATACTCTTTTTTTACGATTGTGATCCGAAGAGGATGGAGTGACTGGCTATAACTTTTTTCGTTTCAGCACGATCCATACAATCATGGGTGCTCCAAAGAGGGCTGTTACCGCATTGATGGGAAGTGTCCGGTTTGCGATGGGCATCTGCGAAACAATGTCACACACCAGCATCAGGATACTGCCCAGTAGAAGGGTAGCCGGAAGAATGGTCTTGTGGTTGACCGTGCCGAAAAAAGCCCTGGAAAAATGGGGGATCACCACTCCTACAAAGGCAATGGGACCGGTGAAGGCTGTAACAGCTCCCGTAATGAGTGAGGCGATGGCGATGATCAGGAGCCGGATTCGTTTGATGTCCAGTCCGCTACTGGCAGCATACTGCTCTCCCAGAAGGAGACTATTCAGTGCTTTTACCAACAGGAAACTGATGATTACTCCCATTAGGAACAGGGAGGACAGCAACGGCATTTTTTCCCAGGTTACACCGCTCAGACTGCCAAAAGTCCAGGTGACAAATACCTTGAGTGAGTCCGGGTCGGCAAAGCTTTGCAGGATGGTCACGAGTGAGCTGGCTACATAACCAAAAATCATCCCCAGTACCAGGATGGTAATGGAGTCTTTTATCCGGGATGAAACACTGATTATCAGTATCATAACCCCTGCGGCGCCAGCTACTGCCGCCACCACCGGGGCCATGCTGCCGAGCGGGACGATAAAAGGGTAGACTACCGTGCCACTTAGCATGGTGAGCAGAGCGACTCCCAACCCGGCTCCGGCACTCACGCCCAAAACATCGGGACCTGCCAGGGGATTGCGGAAGAGTGTCTGCATCAACAAACCCGAAAGGGAGAGTGCCGCCCCCGCGATGACTGCTGTGATAGCTTTCGGGAGCCGGTAGTTACGGATGATCTCAACGATGATCGGGTCATCAGCGCCTCCCAGGAGTGCCTGCCAGGCATCCGGTAACGCTATGGCGGCATTGCCGGTGAAAATGTCTGCTACGAAAGCGGCTGCAAACAGCAACCACAACAGTATGAATATGACCGACCTGTTATTCACGGTTAGGCTCCTCCTTCAGTGGTTTGATGTAGGTGTATGCATAGTCTGGCAGGGAATTGGGGTATACCGCCCGGATCAGGTCGGAGAGCACTAGGTCGGGATGGGCCACCGCGCTCTCGAAAAAGTCGTTGCCACCTGCCGGTGTAGTACGGTTGTGGTTGTTAAATACCTGTCTTTTCTTTACTGCCTGTAGCAACAAATACTTGGCATCTTTCTCTGCCAGCTCGGCATAACTGTCGGCCTCGCATCCGAACCAGAAATCGGCCCCTGCAAACTGTGTCAGTATCGATTCAATATCCAGCCCAATGCTGCCGCTCTCCCGATGGTTGCTGTATCGATAAGCCAGGCCCGCATCGCGGAAGAGAGCGGCATTGTAACTCCCGCCACCGGGCAGGTACCATGTCCCCTGGAAGTTGTCGCCTGCGAGCACTTGGTGTTTTTGCGGAAGATCGGGTATCGATTCACGGGTAGCATGATACCTCTTTTCGATGGATGCAAACAGAGAGTCGGCTATGCTTTGCTTGTCGAAGAAGGCACCCATCATCCTGATCCATTCCGCTCTGGCGAGGGGTTCTTTCTCCATCCATTCGAGAGAGTAGATCACCGGGATGCCAGCTTCCGTAAGTCGTTCACTGTAGCTGTCCATCTGGGCATAGGCAGAGCTGATCACCGCTCCCGGTAGCACACTCATCACCTTTTCCAGATTTGGTTGAAAGGGATCACCCATATCGCGGATTGCTCCTTTTCTGATTTTTTCCAGGATCAAGGGATTGTATATCCGGAATCCATCGCTTACTCCTCTGATGGCATCGATTTCTCCCAGTAGCGAAAGAAATTCGAAATAGGAGAAGCTATTTACCACGAGTGAGGTGAGCGGTACTTGCAAGGAGATGCCTCCTGAGGGCAACTTCTCCGGCAGTTTGTGGAAGAGATAGTAAACGGCATAGGGTTTATCCTGCTTCGACCAGGGATTGTGGAGCGTCACACGGGTATGGTCGTCGGCTTGATCTATGGAAAAACCCCTGGCATGATGCAACAGCACCTGGCTATGGTACACATTGGGTGGTTCTTGCTTAGTGGCGCTATCCCGGAATTGACAGCTCCATGTGCACAAAAAGAAAAACAGGGACAGCGGGAGGAGCTTGAGGTTATTCACTCTTTGGGACATGCATCTTTGTTTTTTTCGCTTTAACCGGCTTATACCCGGGAATGGAAACCCTCCTGGTTTTCACTCTTGTGGTAACGCGTGGTTCTGCTTTCGACCCCTTCACGTATTCGTGCCGGAACATGTTGAAGAAAAGAATGAAAAGGGAGAGTAGCAGTGGTCCGAAAATCACCCCCCAGAATCCAAAGATCGGGATGCCGATCAGTACCCCGAAGACGGTGATCAGGGGATGGATGTCTGCCAGTTTCTTTTGCAGCAGAAAACGGGCTACATTATCCACTCCGCCAATGATGAAGAGCCCGTAGAGGGCCAGTCCAATCCCGTTCACATAGTCCCCTCCCAGCAGCATACTGATGCTGATCGGTATCCAGACAATCATCGTTCCCACCAGGGGCAGGATGGTGGAGAAGGCAGTGAGGATGGCATAGAGCAAGGCACTCTCCACCCCAAAGATAAGATAACCCATATAGGCGAAAAAACCTTGGATAATCGCCATCAGGGGAATGCCAATGGCATTTGCCTGGATGATGAGACGGGTCTCCTCGGCCAGTATCTGCTTGTTCTCCTCCTTGAAGGGAAGTATCTCCCGGATCGACTTCTCAAACTCATCATTGCTGAAGAGCATGTAGTAGAGGACGAAGAGGATCACGATAATGTTGATCACAAAAGAGTAGATGCTGTTTCCCAGAACCTGTAACAGGTCGGTGCCGAACTTGGGAAGAGCCGAGAGGTTTTCCGGCGTGAAGAGGTTGAATCCCAACCGCTCTTCCAGTGAGAGAATGAAAGCACTTACTTCATCGAGGATCAGTTGGGGATCAATACTGATTCCGGAAAAAGTGTCGATCACCAGGAAGGTAAGCCCTGTAAGAGGAATCAGGATGAAGACCAACACCTCCAGCACAATCAGCAGTGCGCTGAGGGATTTGCGGAGTCGCAGTTTGTGTGTCAGGAATCGTTGTTGGCCGCTGACAATGACATAGAGGGTTGCTGCCCCCAGGAACCCGCTCATGTAGGGACGGGTAAACCTGAAGATAATCAGTCCCAGAAGAACCAGGGCTCCGATCAGGATATATTTATAGCGCAGATTGTTCCGCTCTTTTTCCGCCTGTTCAATCATATACGGCATTTTGCAGGGCGAAATTACTGAAAATCTTCCGGTTTCGCAAATCCACCCTCTATCAGAGCCTCAATGGCTTTTTCATAATCGCTCTGCTTCACTTGCATCTCTATATCACCCAGGGTATAGGCCAGCCTGTTTGAGACCAGATTCCTCATATAGATTTCGATCCCCCTCATCTCCATATAGGTCTGGACAATGGTGGCATCTGCCGGGAAATTGAATGTTTTCACAGTGACAAAACGTTCTTCTTTCATATTGGGTTCTGTTTGGTGGTGTAAAAATAGCCTTTTTTTCAGATTATCTCCTTCCGAACTTTTTTTTTGCCTATTTTTGATCCATCATTGCCATATAAAATTTCACCGAGATGTCAAAAATAGCACTTGTAACCGGTGCCACTGCCGGTATTGGCGAAGCCACCGCCAGCAAACTGGCGGAAGAGGGTTTCAACCTGATCCTTACCGGGCGTCGCGAAGCACGCCTGCTGCACCTGAAAAACAAACTGGAGCAACGAAATGTTCGGGTACTGCCACTCTGTTTTGATGTGAGGGATGAGACGGCAGTAAAGCAATCACTGAGCCAATTGCCACAGGAGTGGCAACAGATAGATATTCTCATCAATAACGCTGGTCTGGCTGCCGGTTTGAGTAGTCTTCATGAGGGAAAAAGCGATGACTGGAACCGGATGATCGACACCAATCTGAAGGGATTGCTTTACGTTACCCGCGCCGTTACGCCGGGTATGGTGGCACGTGGGAGTGGACAGATCATCAACATCGGGTCGATTGCGGGCAAGGAGGTCTATCCCAACGGGAATGTTTATTGTGCTACCAAGTATGCGGTGGATGCCCTCACCAGGGGGATGCGTATCGATCTGCTACCGTATGGGATCAGGGTAACGCAGATCTGTCCCGGGGCCGTGGAAACCGAGTTCTCGCTGGTCCGGTTTCACGGGGATGCGTCACGTGCCGGTAAGGTCTATGAGGGGTTTGAGAATCTGGTTGCCGGTGATATTGCCGAATGCATATGGTTTGTAGTCACCCGTCCTCCCCATGTGAACGTCAATGATATGGTGGTGATGCCCACAGCCCAGGCCACCGCCACACTCTTTCACAGAACATACAACCCGCGATAACCAATTGTATGAATGACCGGAACCTGCTTTACACCATTTTGTTTCTGATGACAACTACCATCGTACAATCACAGGAGAAGATCACCTTCCAGAAACCACCCGGGGAGATCATGGAGTTGGTGGATATAGAGAGAGCCCCTGTAGTGGATATGGACAGCCGCAAGGAGCAGATGCTCTTCTACTATCGCGATAACTTCAAATCGCTAGCAGATCTGAATGAGCCGGAGCTGCGTCTGGCTGGTCTGCGCATCAATCCCGATGCCAATATATCGGGTACGATCACCTATTACAACAACATCCGTTACAAGAAAACGGAGGAGAAAGAGCTGCGAACGGTCAAGGGACTGCCGGCGGATGCACGGCTGACCTACTTCTCTTTCTCTCCCGATGATACAAAGCTGGCATTTACCCACACCTCGGATCAGGGCGTTGAGCTTTGGGTGGTTGACCTCTCTCGTCTCACAGCCCGGAGAATTACCGATGCCTCCCTCAATGCCAATGTGGGCATACCCTATAGCTGGTTACCCAATAGCTCCGGCCTGCTGGTGAGGATGCTGCCTGCAGGCAGAAAGCCGTTGATCGATACACAGCATCTGCTACCCGAAGGACCCGTGGTCTCGGTAAGTGATGGAGGGATTTCGCAGAACCGAACTTACCAGGACCTGTTAAAGAACCCGGTCGATGAGGCCAATTTTGAAACGCTGGTCACTTCTGAACTTTTCCGGGTGGGTCTGAATGGTGTCAGCAAGCGTTGGAAAGAGCCCGGGATGTATGTTGATCAAGCATTCTCTCCCGGGGGGGATTTTCTTTTGCTTACCACCCTGGAGCACCCATTCTCCTATGTAGTACCCTGGTATAGCTTCCCCAACCGTACAGATATTTACAAGGCCGATGGGCAATTCCTGGCGAACTTCGGCCGACAGCCATTGCTCGATAACCTGCCCGTGGGATTCATGGCTACCTGGCAGGGAAAACGCAGTATCCACTGGCGGGGAGATAAGCCGGCAACGCTCGCCTGGGTGGAGGCACTCGATAAGGGTGATCCGGAGGTGGAGGTGCCATACCGGGATGAGCTGTTTGAGCTGGAGGCTCCCTTTACCGGCACACCACGTTCATTGCTGAAGACTGTGCAGCGTTTTGCAGGGGTGGTATGGGGTAATGACCGCTATGCGGTGGCGCACGACCGTTGGTGGAATACTCGTAACAGCAAGAGTTACCTTTACGATCCCTCGGGTAACCGTGAGCTGCGCATCCTTTCCGATCGCGATTACCAGGATGCATACAGTGACCCGGGCACCTTTCAGACGGAGAAAAACGACCTGGGGAGGTATACCTTGAAGATTGATGGCAACACCACCTACCTGTTTGGGGAGGGATTCACACCGGAAGGACAGTTTCCCTTTATCGACGCACTCGACCTGAAAACGCTCCGGAAGAAGCGGATCTACCAGTCGACTGTTGCCGGTCAGGCTGAAACCCTTATTTCCTTCATGGATAGCAAGGCGGGGAGCGTGATTACCCGACTGGAATCGCCCGTCGAATATCCCAACTATTACATTCGGGACATCAAAGGGAAAAATGAACTGCTACCCCTTACGGCTTTTGAGAATCCTTTCAAAAGCATGATAGGGGTGCACAAGGAGGTGATCAGTTACCATCGTGCCGACGGAGTGATCCTTACCGGAACCCTCTACCTGCCTGCCGGTTATGATAGGGAGAAGAAGGAAAAACTGCCCCTGATCATCTGGGCTTACCCCACCGAATACAAGGACAAGAACAGTGCGGGACAGAACACCAGCAATCCGGACAGCTTTACGTTTCTCTCCTATGGCAATCCCATCTACTGGGTAACCCGGGGCTATGCGGTGCTCGACAATGCTGCTTTTCCCATCGTGGGGGAAGGGAAGAGAGAACCCAATGACAGCTTTGTGGATCAACTGGTGGCCAACGCCAAAGCTGCCATCGACGCTGTAGAGGCCTTGGGGTATATTGATCGCGACAGAATAGCGGTAGGGGGGCACTCATATGGTGCCTTCATGACTGCCAACCTGCTTACCCATTCCGATCTCTTTGCTGCTGGTATCGCCCGGAGCGGTGCCTATAACCGCACACTGACACCTTTTGGTTTCCAGAGTGAAGAACGCAGTTACTGGGATGCACCGGAGGTGTACCAATCGATGTCACCCTTCCTGCATGCCCATCAGATGAAAACCCCCCTGTTGATCGTACATGGAGAGGCTGACAACAATTCCGGGACACACACCATGCAAAGCGAACGCTATTTTCAGGCATTGAGGAGTTTCGGTGCCCCGGTGAGGCTGGTAATCCTTCCACTCGAGAGTCATGGCTATGTAGCCCGTGAAAATGTTTTGCACCTCCTTTGGGAACAGGATCAGTGGCTGGAGAAATATGTAAAGAACAGAAAGAGGAATAAGCAATAGACCGGACTGAAAATATGTCAGTCATTTTGTCAGGTTCTTCCGGAGAGCTGTCTTTTTTGATCCCTTTCTGGCAAAACAAATTTTTGGCACAGATTTCGCAGTTCTGCTGGTGTCAAGTTGATCATTTAAACGTATAATAGTAACATCAATTTTAGGAGTATGAACATTAAACCATTGGCAGACAGAGTGCTGGTTAAGCCGGCCGCTGCAGAAGAGAAAACAATCAGCGGGATCATCATCCCCGATACCGCAAAGGAAAAACCCCTCAGAGGCGAGGTGATCGCCGTAGGTAAAGGCACAAAAGATGAAGAGATGGTCGTGAAAGAAGGCGACAAGGTGCTGTATGGTAAATATGCGGGCACTGAAATTGAGATGGACGGTGTGCAACACCTGATCATGCGTCAGTCTGATATCCTGGCAGTACTGTCGTGAGGGATTGAAGGAGATTGACCGAGATTGATCCGATCCTGTAAACAATAACTACAACAATTAACAACAAACCAATATGGCAAAAGAGATTAAATTTAATATGGATGCCCGTGACCTTCTCAAGAAGGGGGTAGATGAGTTGGCAGACGCAGTGAAAGTGACATTGGGACCCAAAGGTCGCAACGTGATCATTGACAAGAAATATGGGGCTCCCCAGATCACCAAGGATGGTGTGACCGTAGCCAAGGAGGTGGAGCTGGAAGACACATTCCAGAATATGGGAGCCCAACTGGTGAAAGAGGTGGCCTCAAAGACCAATGACGATGCCGGTGATGGGACCACGACCGCTACCGTGCTGGCTCAGTCGATTATTGGTGTGGGATTGAAAAATGTGACTGCCGGTGCCAATCCGATGGACCTTAAGCGGGGTATCGACAAGGCGGTTGCCAAAGTGGTTGAGAACCTCAAAGAACAAGCCGTAGAGGTGGGTGATGATTTGAGAAAGATCGAAAACGTGGCCAAGATCTCTGCAAACGGTGATGAAACCATTGGTAAGCTGATTGCCGAAGCGATGCAGAAGGTGAGCAAGGAGGGTGTGATCACCGTGGAGGAGTCGAAAGGTACGGACACCTATGTAGATGTGGTGGAAGGTATGCAGTTCGACCGCGGTTATATCTCTCCCTATTTTGTGACCGACACCGAAGCGATGGAGGTGGATTTCGAAAATCCGCTTATCCTGATTCACGATAAGAAGATCTCCGCCATTAAGGATTTGCTGCCCATCCTGGAAAAAGGGGTGCAGACCGGGAAACCGCTGTTGATCATCGCCGAGGATATCGATTCGGAAGCGCTCACCACGCTGGTGGTGAACCGCCTGCGCGGATCACTCAAGATTGCTGCCGTGAAGGCTCCCGGTTTTGGAGACCGCAGAAAAGAGATGCTCGAGGATATCGCCATTCTCACCGGTGGTGTGGTGATTTCGGAAGAAAAAGGCCTCACCCTGGAGAATGCCACTCTGGATATGCTGGGTAGCGCTGAGAAAGTGACCATCGACAAAGACACCACCACCATTGTGAACGGCGTAGGGGAGAAAGCTGCGATCGAAAGCCGTATCGGGCAGATTCGTGCACAGATCGAAAAGACCACTTCCGACTACGATCGTGAAAAACTTCAGGAACGTCTTGCCAAACTGGCAGGTGGTGTGGCAGTACTGTATGTAGGTGCTCCTTCTGAAGTGGAAATGAAAGAAAAGAAAGACCGTGTACAGGACGCTCTTTCAGCTACCCGTGCCGCAGTAGAAGAAGGGACCGTGCCCGGAGGTGGTGTGGCATATATCCGTGCCATCGATGCTATCGACGGTCTGAAAGGTGAAAACGAAGATGAGACCACTGGTATCGAAATTGTGAAGCGTGCCATCGAAGAGCCTCTTCGTCAAATTGTCGCCAACGCGGGAAAAGAGGGGGCTGTTGTCGTACAGAAGGTACGCGAAGGCAAAGGCGATTACGGTTACAATGCACGCAATGATCAATATGAAAACCTGTATGAAACAGGTGTGATCGATCCGGCTAAGGTGACCCGTGTGGCACTGGAGAACGCTGCCTCCATCGCCGGTATGTTCCTCACCACCGAATGTGTCATCACCGACAAGAAAGAGGAACATCCTGCACCGCAAATGCCGATGGGCGGTGGAATGGGTGGCATGATGTAATCAGCTCCCACTCTTTTTGAGCGATATTTTTGATCGCTGGTGGATATGGCGTATAACTTGTAATGAAAATTATCAGGTTATACGCCTTTTTTATATGGAGCAATTGGTGAATTGCTCTCTAGTGGTGACAATTTGTTTCTTTTCACCCTGTTTCCTTTGTTTTTAAGTGTGTGGGTATCAGTTTTCTTGGTTATAAAGAGCGAAAATTCCGTTTTTGGGGCATTTTATTTGTAGGGGTGGTGCTAAATCGATATCTTTGGTAAATTTTTTCAGAAAATGAGAACAATGCACATTCCCCGGCTGGATTTGTCACCTGTTGAGCCGGTAACAACCAGAATTGAACAACTCCTCCAATCGGGAGTTCTGGCTCCAATTGACCAGTTGAACTGGCCGGACGCGTTTCCGAAGTCATTGCCGGTTACGGTGAGTGCCGCACACGACGATGAGCGACTCTTTCTCTGTTACAGTGTGACGGGAGAACAGTTGCGGGCAATTCACGCCAAAGATTTTGATCCAGTGTGGCAGGACAGTTGTGTGGAGTTTTTCATGCAGCGGGAAGGTGACGCCAAATACCGGAACTTTGAGTGCAATGCGCTTGGAGCACTACTGGCAGGCCACCGGGAGTCTAGGGAGTCCTTCGAATGGCTCAGAGAGGAGGTATCATCAATCACTCGGTATAGCATCATCCAGCACCGATACGATCTGAGCCGGCAGGTGACTGACTGGTGGTTGTATCTTGAGATTCCCAAGACAGTGATGGGTTTTGAACCGAATGAAACACTCTCCGGACAGAAAATTCGCGCCAATTTTTACAAGTGTGGTGATGAAACGGCAGAACCGCACTACCTGAGCTGGAGTCCTATCAATCTGCCTGCTCCCGATTTTCATGCGCCGCAGTTTTTCGGTTTGCTGGAGATGGCATAGCAGTTAATCAAACCCAACAAAACAAATACAATGAAAGAGAATTTACTGGAGATCGTCTCCCAATTTGTCGATGATAAGGAAATACCGGTGATCAAACCCTTGGGAAAGGGGCATATCAATGACTCCTACAGGGTGGTCGCAGCTGCCAAAGAGTATGTATTGCAGCGCATCAATCATCACATTTTCCGCAATGTGGAGCAATTGCAACAGAATATATTCCGTGTAACCAACCATATCAGGAAGAAATTGGAGGGGAAAGGTGTGGCTGATATAGACCGAAGGGTGCTCACGCTTGTTCCAACACTTGACGGTGCCCTTTGTCATCGGGATAGCAACGGTAACTACTGGCGATTGATGGATTTTATATCGGATAGCAGCAGTTATGATGAAATCAATCCGCAGTTGGCTTTTCGTGCAGGACAGGCTTTTGGTGAGTTTCAACAGATGTTGGCTGATTTGCCGGGAGAGCCTCTCTATGAGACCATTCCCAACTTCCACAACATGGAAACACGCCTGCAGACCTTCCATGAGTCGGTGAAGACCAACAAGGCGGGGAGATTGGATGGAGTAGCAGGGTTGGTGAAAGAGATTGAAGCCCGTGCCGAAGAGATGTGCAAGGCGGAAAGGATGCACCGGGAAGGGATTCTGCCCAAACGGACCAACCATTGTGACACCAAGGTGAACAACATCCTGTTCGACCGGAATGATGAGGTGCTCTGTGTGGTGGACCTGGATACCGTGATGCCGGGCTATGTGTTGTCCGACTTTGGCGATTTTATCCGTACCGGTGCCAATACCGGTGCCGAAGATGACAGGAACCTGGAGAATGTGTCGGTTGACCTGGCTATCTTTGAGGGATATGCCAGGGGATATCTGCAAAATGCCGCTTCCTTCCTGACGGATGTGGAGATCGATAACCTGGCTTTCGGTGCCAAGCTGCTGACCTATATGCAGACCGTTCGTTTCTTGAGCGATTATCTCGATGGGGATACCTATTACAAGATCGCCTCACCCGATCACAACCTTGTGCGCACCAAAGCACAGTTTAAATTATTGCAGAGCCTGGAAGAACACTACGATGAGATGCAGCGTATTGTCCGTGAGGCTGCCGGCCGTTGAGAAATAAATCTGTCAAAAACAGGCAGTGTAAAGAAATAATTGCTATCTTTGCACCGCTTTATTTTGAGGAAAAACGTGGCAAAGTTCAGTTTGTACAATATTTCCCTGAAAAACCTTTCTTTCGGAGTTCATACCTATGCGTATGAACTGGATCGGAAATTCTTTGAAGCCATCGACGGTGACGAAGTGAGGAAAGGAAACGTAAAGGTGGTGGTGACCGTGAAGAGGAGCTCATCCACCTTTGAGTTTGGGTTCGACCTGAAAGGTGTGGTACAGGTCCCCTGTACCCGGTGCCTCGACGATATGGATCAGGAGGTGGATACGAAAAGTCGCCTGATTGTCAAATTCGGGAAGGAGTATTCTGAGGAGAGCGACGAGATCGTGGTCATTCCCGAGGAGGAAGGAGAGATCAATATTGCCTGGTTTCTCTATGAGTTTATTGCACTGGCCATTCCCATCAAGCATGTACACCCGGCGGGTGAATGCAATCGGGCTGTTTCATCCAAGTTGCGCAAACATCGGGCCGTCAGCAGTGATGAAGAGGAGGTCGATGATGAGATTGTGGATGAAGATGAGTTGACAGGTGATGAGGATACCCAGTCGGGGGATCCGCGGTGGGATGCCCTGAAGGGGTTGAATTTTGAAGACAAATGATAGATATAAACAGTAAAAGAAAACAATAAAATGGCACATCCGAAAAGAAGACAGTCTTCTGCAAGACAAGGTAAAAGAAGGGCACATGATCATGCAAAGCTGCCCACCATGGCTATCTGCCCCAACTGCGGCGCCTGGCACATCTATCACACCGTTTGTGATGAGTGTGGCTACTACAGAGGCAAGCTGGCGATTGAAAAAGAGGTGACCGCGTAAGGAAACCCTGACGATAGATGAGAAAAAACCCTGAAACAACCTGATCGTTTTTCAGGGTTTTTTATTCTGGCAAATCATATTTGAACGATGACGAGACAACAGAATGCCGTAATCACCGGAATCGCAGCCAGTCTGCCCGATTACATTCTCACCAACGAAGAACTTTCCACAATGGTTGATACCACCGATGAGTGGATCATGACCCGTGTAGGAATCAAAGAGAGGAGGATTCTCAAAGGAGATGAACAGGGCATCTCCGTTTTGGGTACCAAGGCGGTAGCTGAGCTGCTGGCAAAAACAGGCACCGCCCCCAGTGAGGTGGATGCCGTGATCTTTGCCACCTCCACACCCGATCATTTCTTTCCCTCTGCTGCCTCTATCGTGGCGGAACAGAACAATATCAAAAATGCCTTCTGTTTCGACATGGAAGTAGCCTGCTCCGGATTCGTGTATGGATTGGAGATTTGCAACGGGCTCATCAAAACCGGCAAATACAAAAAGATCATCCTCCTGGCGGGAGATAAGATGTCCGCCATCACCAATTACACCGACCGCACCACTTGCCCGTTATTTGGTGATGCTGCCGGAGCGGTACTGATTGAGCCGACAGAGGAAGAGCTTGGTGTCATCGATGCGGAGCTGCATTCCGATGGTGTGGGTTATAAGCCACTGCAATTGAAAGCTGGTGGGAGCAAGTATCCCGCAAGCCACGAGACGGTGGAGAACAATGAACATACAGTCTACCAGGACGGTAAGGTGGTATTCAAATATGCCGTGTCACGCATGGCGGAGGTATCGGAAAATATCATGAGGCGGAACAACCTTACAGCTGATGATATCGACTGGTTGGTGCCCCATCAGGCCAACCTGCGGATCATCGACGCCACCGTAGAGCGTACCGGGGTGCCACGCGAAAAGGTGATGATCAACATTGAGCGCTATGGGAATACCAGCGCCGGCACAATCCCCCTTTGTCTCTGGGAATGGGAACCCAGGTTGCGCAAAGGGGATAACGTGATCCTGACCGCTTTTGGTGCCGGGTTCTCCTGGGGGAGTGTCTATCTCAAATGGGGTTACGACGGGATCAAGGCTACAGAAAAGAAACCATAAAGAATGGAACAGAATAGGCACCGTTCCGGGTTTGTCAATATCGTGGGGAATCCCAACGTGGGTAAGTCTACCCTGATGAACCGGCTGGTAGGTGAGAAGATTTCAATCATCACTGCCAAGGCACAGACTACCCGCCACCGGATCATCGGTATCGTCAACACACCGGAGTATCAGGTGGTCTATTCCGATACGCCTGGTGTGCTGCGACCCAATTATAGGCTGCAGGAACAGATGCTCAACTTCTCGCTCTCAGCTCTCCAGGATGCTGATGTGCTGCTCTACGTGACCGACGTCGTGGAGACGGTGGAGAAGAATGATGCATTCCTCTCGAAAGTGCAGCAACTGGATCTGCCACTGTTGCTGTTGATCAACAAGATTGACCAGACAACCCAGCAGCAGTTGGAGCAACTGGTGCAGCACTGGCAGGAGTTGTTGCCAAGAGCAGAGATTTATCCCATATCGGCATTGAACAACTTCAGTGTGGATCTTGTGCAGAAGCGTATTCTGGAGTTACTGCCCGATTCGCCGCCATACTTTGAGAAGGATGCTTTGACCGACAAGCCGGCTCGTTTCTTCGTGGCGGAGATCATCCGTGAAAAAGCGCTCCTGCTCTACCAGAAGGAGGTTCCCTATGCCATTGAAGCTGTGGTGGAGGAATTCCTGGAAGAGAAGGATATCATTCGGATCAGGGCGATCATCCTGGTGGAACGCGATACCCAGAAGGGAATCGTGATCGGCCACAAGGGGGAGTCGCTCAAGAGGCTGGGAACGATGGCCCGAAAGGATATCGAACGTTTCTTCGAGAAGAAAATCTATCTCCAGCTCTATGTGAAGGTGGAGAAAGACTGGCGCAACCGCGACAACCTGCTTCGCAGCTTCGGATATAAACTGGACTAAAAATTGGTTAGCTGATTGGCTGATCCTCAAATCAATGAACGTATGCAAAACCTGGTAGCGATCGTGGGACGTCCCAATGTGGGGAAGTCGACCCTTTTTAACCGGCTGACACAGAGTCGTCAAGCTATTGTGACGGAAACCGCAGGTACCACCCGTGACCGTCAGTACGGTCAGGTGAACTGGAATGGCCAGGAGTTTTCGCTGGTAGATACGGGTGGGTGGGTTGTCAACTCCGACGATGTGATGGAGGAGGAGATCAACAAACAGGTACACATTGCGATGGAGGAAGCGGATGTAATCCTTTTTGTCGTGGATGTAATGAACGGGCTAACCGACCTCGACACCAGCGTGGCCCAGATGCTGCGCCGCTCCGGTAAGCCGGTGGTGGTGGTCTCCAACAAATCCGATAATTTTGATCTGGGACACCAGGCCGCAGAATTCTATGCGCTGGGATTGGGTGATCCCTTCAGTGTCTCGGCCATCAATGGCTCTGGCACGGGAGACCTGCTCGATCATATCCTCACCCTTTTTACAGTCCGCAAAGAGGAAGAGCTGCTGGATGATCTGCCAAGTTCGCGGTGGTGGGACGTCCCAATGCCGGCAAATCCTCCATCATCAACGCTTTGATCGGCGAGGAGCGGAGTATCGTCACCGATATTGCCGGTACCACACGTGATTCCATCTACATGCGCTACAACAAGTTTGGCATGGGTTTCTATCTGATAGATACAGCCGGCATCCGTAAAAAGGGAAAGGTGAACGAAGACCTGGAGTACTTTTCGGTAATCCGTTCCATCAGGGTGATCGAGAATGCCGATGTCTGCATTCTGATGCTTGACGCCACACGCGGTATCGAGAGCCAGGACCTGAATATCTTCTCACTGATACAGAAGAACCGGAAAGGGCTGGTGGTCTTTGTCAACAAATGGGATCTGGTGGAGGAAAAAGACAATGTGGTGATCAAAACCTTTGAGCATGCCATCCGTCAGCGGCTGGCACCTTTTACCGACTTTCCCATTATCTTTGGCTCCGCACTGACCAAACAGCGGATCCTGAAAGTGATGGATCTTGCGAAAGAGGTTTATTCGAATAAAAAACGTAAGGTTTCCACCAGTAAACTAAACGAGGTACTGTTACCCGTTATCGAACGAACCCCACCTCCGGCAATCAAGGGGAAATATATCAAGGTGAAGTATATAACCCAGCTGCCCAACACCCAGGTACCCTCTTTTGTTTTCTTCTGCAACCTGCCACAATGGGTCAAAGAGCCCTATAAACGTTTCATCGAAAACAGGATGCGCGAGAACTGGGATTTCTCCGGAACACCCATCAATATTTTTTTCAGGGAAAAATAGACAACTCTCGTTATCAGTTGACCCGGAAGATGATCTCTTCCGGTTTTTTTTGTTTCCGTATGCCTCTCAATTGACTTAACCCGGAAACCGGTTTACAGTATGTTAACAGAACCTGTCACCGTTGGAGCCCGAAAAAATAAATCACAAAAACAGCTGTTTTCCGAAAAATATTGCGTTAATTTGTACTTACTTGTGAATCGTGGTGGCTGGTAAAAACTGCTACCGTGTTTTAAAAAAGTAAAATTTGAACAGCAACATCCTACCCGAGCGGTTGGACTTTAACGAAGGGACTACTGATGAATACGAAAAGCAATCTTGATGAGAACAAAGTAACCGTTAATACAGACAACAACGACAGAAACCAGGAACCTGATGTAACGGAACAGGAGTCTGCGGTAGATACCCCTCAAACAGAACAGGTTCATGATGCTGCTCCCGGGGCATTGGGTGGAGAAGCTCCCGTAGCGGAACCAGCCAAACTGGAGGAAATAGCAGAAACAGATGTGGATGTACCCGCTGTGGAAGAGACATTTGCTCCTGAGCCAACAGAAACGAATGTGGGAGAACCGGTTGCCGAAGAGACTCCTCTTGCCGAAGAGGCCCCCATTGCTGAACCACCACTCCCGGAGGAGACAAATCTGGGGAAAGGGATTGACTATCATCTGGATGATGCGGGCCTGGATGACTCAGATGACTCAGATGAGTCGGATGATGATGCGGATGAGGTAGATGGAGAATCCGATTCAGATTCAGAAGGCTCTGCTACAGCTCTGCTTACCATAGATGAGATTGTGCAGAAGTTGAGGAATCTGCTGGGTGAAGAACGCCCCCAAAGAAAAGAGGTGGATGAATTCAAGAATCAGTTTTACCGCGCTTTGCGCAATGAGATAGAGGGCCAAAAACAGACCTTCCTCGCAGATGGTGGTGAGGAAATCGATTTTGTGGCCAATGAGCCGCCCTTGTTCACCGAAGGCAAGGAGTTGCTCCAGAAGATTCGGGAGAAGCGTGCTGCCATTCTGGCCAAAGAAGAGGTGGAGAAAGAGCAGAATGTGGTCAGGAAGCTGGCGATCATAGAGCAGATCAAGCTTTTGACTGAGAATCAGGGTCTGGAAGATTTCAACAAGGTCTATCAGGAGTTTAAGTCACTTCAGCAGGAGTGGAACGAAATCAGATTGATTCCGCAGGCAAGGATCAACGAGCTGTGGAAATCCTACCAGCATTACGTGGAGATTTTTTATGATCTGGTACGCATCAACAATGAGTTCAGGGAATATGATTTCAAAAAGAATCTGGAGCTGAAGACAGAGCTGTGTGAGGCGGCGGAACGACTGAATGAGGAGCCGGATGTGGTATCGGCTTTTCATCAGCTGCAGAACCTCCATCAGGAGTGGCGGGAGATAGGCCCTGTTTCCAGAAAGGATAGAGAAGAGATCTGGAACCGTTTCAAAGAGGCTTCTACCAGCATCAACAAGAACTACCAGGCACATTTTGAGGCGCTCCGAAGCAAAGAGGATGAAAACCTTGAGTTGAAAACCGCACTGTGTGAAAAATTGGAAGCAATCGATTACAGCCAGATCAAGACCATCAGGGACTGGAACAACAAGGTGAAGGAGGTGCTGGAGATTCAAACCCAATGGCGTCAGATCGGATATGTACCCCGTAAGTGGAATTCCAAGATTTACAAACGTTACCGTGCTGCCTGTGATTTCTTTTTCCGGTCCAAAAATGAATTCTACAAATCGCTCCGCAATGAGATGGAGGAGAACCTGCGGAAGAAGATACTCCTCTGTGAACGGGCTGAAGCATTGAAAGAAAGCCAGGAGTGGCGAAAAACCACACAGGAGATGATCGATATACAGAAAGAGTGGAAAAGCATCGGCATTGTTCCACACAAGTATGTGGATACCATCTGGAAACGGTTTATCACTGCCTGTGATTATTTCTTTGAACAGAAGAAAATCCACACCTCCACCCAGTATGAGGAAGAGTCAAAAAACCTGGAGGAAAAGCGGAAGATTGTAGAACAGATCAAACAACTTGATCCCTCACTCGACAGGGGTGAGGCTGTTGAAACCTTGCGCGGATTAATGGACGAGTGGTACGCTATAGGTCATGTGCCCTACAAACTGAAGGATCGCATCTACAAGGAGTTCTACGATGCTTCAGAGGCACAGTTTGACAGATTGAACATTGACAAGGCAGAGCGGAAACTGGAAAGCTTTAAAACC
>Ga0265294_10001093_pt1 | contig 36755 bp, 35 predicted proteins | sample MunlanPumphouse3_FD_192504 | JGI IMG/M metagenome (GOLD analysis project Ga0265294, IMG submission 192504) | Groundwater microbial communities from a municipal landfill in Southern Ontario, Canada - Pumphouse #3 | ecosystem: Environmental > Aquatic > Deep subsurface > Groundwater | place...
CTTCTTTAATAACTTTTGATAAATCTATTTTATCTAAACTTTTTTTTTCAATATTTCCTAAAAATATATACGTCAAATCTTTATAAATCTCACTAACTCTTTTTGCACTAAATTTTATTCTATCTATTTGCTTTTTAGTTAAATTATCATCTTCACAAGACATAATTATTGCACTTATTGGAGTATTTAACTCATGAGTAGTATCTTTTATAAAGTTATTTAATCTTTCTCTATCGTCTTTTATTGGTTTTAGAAATAGTTTTGCTAAAGACCAGCTAACAATAGCAATTATTGTATAAAATATTAAAAAAATAAGAAAAATATTTAATTTTAAATTTGATATCTTTTCTTTCAAGCTATTATCTTTTAAAGCTATATACCAAATTCCTAAGTGACCAACAGTTGAACTATCAACAATAATTAATTTCTCTTCATCATTATAAAAATTTTGTTCAAAATTTAACTTTTCATTTAAATTTCCAAATAATAAATTTTTATCTTTATCATAAAAAGAGATTTTATAGTTTTGATTATTCAAATATATATCTCTATTAAATTCAACATCCAACATATGTGATATTATTATCTCATTTGAAACTTTAGATACTATATTTTGCATATTTGATTTTACTAAATCCAAATAAAGTGTTTTCTCATTTTGATAATAGAAAAATAGGGCAATTAACATTAATATAAAAGAGGATCCTAAATAAAGACCTAAAAAGCTAAAAAAGCTTTTCTTTTCACTAGAAGTTAAATCTATATCCAACTCCTCTTATATTTAATATTTTATCTTCACCTAATATTTTTCGCAGGTTTTTTATATAAGTTCTAATAGTAGAGCTTTCTACACTATCTTCATAAGACCAAATATTATTTATAATCTCTTCAATACTTATAGTTTTTTTTGAATTATTTAATAAATAAGCAAGAATTTCAGACTCTTTTTTTGATATTATAAAACTATTTTTATTTAAATTTATCTCTAAATTTTGTAAATCTAAATAACTATTTTCATCTATTTTTATAATTTTTGTATCTATATTAAAAAGCCTTTTTATATTATTTATTCTAATATCAAGTTCTTTTAATTCAAAAGGTTTTTTAATATAGTCATCACATCCACTATCAAACCCTTTTTGCATATCTTCTACCATATTTAGAGATGTTATAAATATTGCTGGAGTTAAAATATTATTATTTCTTAGCTCTTTTAATAGTTCAAACCCATTTAAATCTGGTACATTTACATCTAATAAAAGTAAATCAAAAGTTTCTGAATATAGCTCTTTTATAGCTTCATTTGAAGAAAAGGTTGTAGTTATTTGATGTTTTTGTTTTATTAGGTGTTCTTCAAGAATTTCATTTAAGATTAAATCATCTTCTAGAAGTAGAATTTTCATTTTGGCATAAAAAAAGGGGCTTTTAAACCCCTTGTAGTCTTAGAAATTTCTTCTAGGTCTGCTGTCTCTTGGTCTATCTTCTTTTGGTTTAGCTTCGTTTACTCTTAAAGTTCTACCATCAGTTTCTTTACCATTTAAAGCTTCAATAGCTGCATTTCCTGCGCTAGCTTCTTCCATCTCAACAAAAGCAAAACCTTTAGATCTTCCTGTTTCTTTGTCCATAATTATCTTTGCACTTTTAACTGCACCAAATTTAGCAAAAGTTGCTTCTAAATCATTATCGTTCATTTTGTACGATAAATTCCCAACGTAAATGTTCATATTTTTAATCCTTTGAAAAAGTTACACATTATGCCTTAATATTTTTTTAAAATCAAGAGTTTTTGAAACTTTTTTCTAAAGCTTTTGAAATTCTTTCATTGCTTTCAGCAAAATCTAAGATAAAAAGTATATCGTAAACAGATGGTGCTTGCGTTCCACCTGTTAATGCAATCCTTATAGGTTGGAATAATTGTGGGAATTTCAAGCCTTTTGTTTCTATAAATGGTTTTGTAATATTTTCAAGTTCACTAGGTGATGAAAAGCTACTTTTATTTTTTTCTAAAAGTTCTAAATATTCCTTTAAAATAGAATCTGTATCTTCTTTTACAAATTTTTTAACTCCAGCTTCTTCAAACTCTTTTGGAGCATCTTTTATATCAAGAATAGATTTTTTTAATTCTACTAGAGTATTTGCTCTTTGTTTAGAAAGATTTAAAATCTCTTCTTTTTTAGAGTAATTAGTTAAATCTAAATCAAAAAACTTTAGCTCTTCTACTAATTTATCGTTTGTTCTAGCTTTAATATATTCACTATTTAGCCATATTAGTTTTTCTGCATTATAAGCTGATGCTGATTTATTTATATTTTTTGGATCAAATAGTTCTAACATCTCTTTCATACTAAATATCTCTTGATCTTTATTTGACCAACCAAGTCTTACTAAAAAGTTTAATAAAGCTTCTGGCAAATAACCCAATCTTTTATAATCCATAACATCCATTGCACCATCTCTTTTAGATAGTTTTTTACCTTCTGGATTATTTATCATTGGAACATGGTAGAAATTTGGATGTTTTACTCCTAAAGCATTATAAATAACTATCTGTTTTGGAGTATTTGATAAATGGTCATCGCCTCTTATTACATCTGTCATTTCCATAAGCATATCATCAATTGTAACAACAAAGTTATATGTAGGCATTCCATTTGATCTAGCTATTACAAAATCATCAACAAAAGAAGCATCAAATTTCATATCACCTTTTACACCATCAAGAAATCTAATCTCACCAGTTTTTGGAGCTTTGATTCTAATAACAGGCTCAACATTTTCTGGAATAGCTGGTAAAATTTTCCCATCTTCAGGTCTCCAAGTTTCATCATATCTTGGAGTTTGTTTTGCAGCTTCTTGAGAGGCTCTTAAAGCATCTAACTCATCTTTGCTCATATAACATTTATATGCATTTCCATTTTCAAGAAGTTTATTGATGTACTCTTTATATATTTGTGTTCTTTTTGATTGATATTCAACTTCTCCATCATAAGATAAACCTACCCAATCAAAAGCTTCGATTATAGCTTTTAACGCATCATCACTATTTCTTGCTAAATCTGTATCTTCAATTCTAAGTCTAAAAACTCCACCATTTTTTCTCGCCCACAAATAACTATAAAGCGCTGTTCTTAATCCACCAATATGTAAATATCCCGTAGGGCTTGGTGCAAATCTTGTAACTGTCATATTAATTCTCCTCAAATTTATCATTTTGTTTATCATCTTTATTGTGAATATAAAATCCAATAGCACTAGAAAGTACTACAACTATTATAAAAATAATTAAAGCTATTTCAAGAATTGCCATTTAACTCCTTCTCTTTTAACTGTCCGCAAGCTGCACTTATGTCTAAACCTTTTGACTCTCTAATTGTACAAATTACACCTTTTGAATTTAAAAAATCTTTAAATTTCATCATATCACTCTCTACTGGTCTTTGGTAAGTTGTTCCAGGATATGGATTAAAATATATTAGATTTACTTTTGCTTGTATTCCATCTAGTAGTTTTACAAGTTTTTTAGCAGCATCTAAACTATCGTTTTTATCTTTTATAACCAAATACTCAAACATAACTTTTTTTCTAGTATCAACTGGAAATGCTTTCACTGCTTCAATAATACTTGCAATATTATATGCTTTATTCATAGGAATAAGTTCACTTCTTAGCTCATCATCAACAGCATGAAGTGAAATAGCAAGTTGAATTTGTAAATCTTTTTCACCTAATTTTTTAATCTTACTTGCAATTCCTGAAGTTGAAACCGTTTGTCTTCTTCTACTTATTGCTAAACCATCAAGTTCTGAGAAAATCTCAACTGCTTTTACAAAATTATCAAAGTTATCAAGAGGTTCACCCATTCCCATATAAACAATATTTAAAGCCTTATTTTCTGCTATTTCATTATCTCTTTTTATATGAACAATTTGAGCTATATACTCTCCAACTGTAAGATTTCTTACAAATCCACCCTTTGCTGTTAAACAAAAACTACATCCAACTTTACATCCAACTTGACTTGAAATACAAACAGTATACTTTTCACTTCTTACAATTTGTCCATCTTCATCAATTTTTTTATCTTTCATTAAAAGTAAAACTGCTTCAATAGTGTGATTATCTCTTAATTTAAAAAGATATTTTATGCTTCCATCACTACTTTGCTCTTTTTTTACAACTTTTAGTATATCAATTGGGTAGTTTGCTTTTAAATCTTCAATCAACTCTTTAGGAAGATTTTTCATATCATCATAAGAGTTTGCATACTTTTTATAAAGCCAGTTATAAACTTGCTTTGCCCTAAACGATGGTTTTAATTTTTCTTTTAATTCATCTAGTGTGTAGTCATATATAGATGATAATATCTCTTTTGTCATTATTATTCTGCTTTTATTTTAATTATATTTTTTTCTATTAAATATTGTGTTAGTTTTTCCATTGCAATTTTATGATTTTTTAGAAAATCATTGTGTGCATTTTCATTTGTATAATTTGTAACTACAAAAATACCAAAAGCTGGTATTTCAAACTCTTTTGCAACACTTAAAATTGAAAAAAATTCCATATTTTCTAATTCGACATTGTATTGTAAAAACTCTTTTGATAAAGTTTGATTTGTACTTATATAGTTTGAGCTATTTACAACTACTTCACTTTTTGTTAAATTTGTATCTATTCTAACTGCATTATCTATTGGTGTATATGAAAAATTTTCTAAAAAACTTAACTCTATATTTGATGAGTTTTTTGATTCAACAATATCAAATATTTTATGATTTCCATAGCTTCCTGCACTTCCAATAAACAAAATAAACTCTGGTCTATCAAATAGACAAATTTTTGTTAAATTTATTGCGCTATTTACCAATCCAACACCTATTGATTTAGCAAACACAAAAGTTTCTTGATTTCCAGCACTAACAATCACTTACAATCCAATATAAAATTTGTATTTATTTTTATAATTTCTTCTGTATTTATTGGTGAAATATTTATTGATTCAGATCTATTAACCATATCTGAAGAAGAACTCATCATTCTAGTTTTAGAAGCAGGGTAGTTAAAATCCTCATTTATATTTACATTTTTAACTTCACATTTTTTTCCAATTTTATTTGAAAGTTCTTTTGTATAATTTCCTATCCATAATAAAACATCAACTCTTAGTTCATCAATACTTTTGTTTTGTAAATTTTCACTAATTTCCCAAGATAAATTTGAGATATTTACTTTGATATCATTTGATTTAAAACTATCTTTTAAAGCCATTAAATCACTTAAAAAATGGTTTATTTCGTTAGCTTCTTTTGACTCAGCTAAGAATCTTGTATTTGCTATAAATCCTTTAAATATTGATTTATTATTTTCGTAATCATATTTTGGAGTCAAATTATAATTTGTATTTTTTATTGTAATATTTTTTGTATTCTTCAAAAAAGTATTAAATTTTTCTATTTCAATATTTACACTTTTTTCATCTTTTTTTTCAACACTTATATTTATATTTGTTGTTAATAAATCTGGATTTACAACTTTTGAAAATGATTTATTAAAATTTATTTCATAAGAAAAAGCTAAAATCGGTAAAAATATAGCAGTTGCTAATATCCTTTTCATTTTATATCCTTACGTTTATATTGTTTTTTTGCAAATATCTTTTTAAATCCATAATATCAACCTCTTTAAAGTGGAAAATTGAAGCAGCAAGTGCAGCATCAGCTCCTGATTCAAAAGCATCTTTAAAATGTTCCATCTTTCCCGCACCACCACTTGCAATAACTGGAATATTTACAATTTTTGAAATCGCTTTTGTAATTTCCAAATCAAAACCGCTCTTAACTCCATCTGTATCCATAGAAGTTAATAAAATCTCTCCAGCACCTCTTTTTTCAACCTCTTTTGCCCAAGAAATTGCATCAAGTCCTGTATCTTCTCGTCCACCTTTTACAAAAACATGGTAAGAGCCATCTGATACTTTTTTAACATCAATTGCTACAACAATACATTGACTTCCAAATCTTTTAGCACCATCATCTATTAAGTTTGGTGTTTTAACTGCACTTGAGTTTATAGAAATTTTGTCACAACCTACATTTAATAAAGCATAAATATCATCTAAATTTCGTATTCCTCCACCAACAGTTAGTGGTATAAATACCTCTTTTGCAACATTTTTAACAATATCTACAATAGTTCCTCTATTTTCTACACTTGCACTAATATCTAAAAATGTTAATTCATCCGCACCTTCATCGTTGTATCTTTTTGCTATTTCAACAGGATCTCCAGCATCTTTTAGACCTACAAAGTTTACGCCTTTTACAACTCTTCCATTGTTTACATCTAGGCATGGTATTATTCTTTTTGTTAGATTATTCAATTGTAATTCCTTAAAAATTAGTTAAAGATATTACCTAAATGTAAGTTAAAAAAAGATATACTCTTGTTTCATGGAAAAAATAAAAGCAAAAAAAGAGTTTGGACAAAACTTTTTAAAAGATAGTTCAATATTAGATAAAATCATCCAATCGATGCCCCATAACAATAATCATATTGTAGAAATCGGGCCTGGCTTAGGTGATTTGACTAAAAATTTAGTCAAGTACAAAGATGTGACAGCTTATGAGGTTGATACTGATTTAATCGGTATTTTAAAGTCGAAATTTGCAAGTGAAATAGAGAGTAAAAAATTCACACTAAAACACATAGATGTTTTAAGAGCTTGGGATGAGCTGAAATTTTTACATGATGGTAAATATGACTTAATAGCAAACTTACCATACTATATTGCAACAAATATTATATTAAGAGCTTTTGAGGATGAACTTTGTGAACACATTATTGTAATGGTTCAAAAAGAGGTAGCCCAAAAATTTACAGCAAAAGTAAATGATAAAGAGTATTCATCTTTAGGGATAATGACAGAACTTATCTCTAAAGAGTCAAAAATACTTTTTGATGTTCCCCCTACGGCATTTGACCCAATGCCTAAAGTTACATCTTCTGTTCTTTATATAAAAAAAGATTTATCAAAAAAGATTGATAAAGATTTAAATAAGTTTTTGAAAGCTTGTTTTGTACAACCAAGAAAAAAACTATCAAAAAATCTTAGCTCTCTTTTAGAAAAATCTAAAATTTTAGCTCTTTATGAAGAGTTAGATTTAAACGACAACTTAAGACCTCATGAAGTTAGTTCATCTTTGTATAGCCAAATGCATACAAAGGTAAAAAATGGAAGAGATAAATAAAGAAGAAATTTCAAAAAATAGTGAAATAAAAACAGATGAAATAAGAGAAGAGTCATCAAGTAATGTAGGTTCTGAAAAAAGAGAATTCAGACCAAAAGCTCCTAGACCGCCTAGAAATCAGAATTCTGAACAAAATCAAGAAAATATTAATAATAACGAACAAACTCAAGAAAAAAGAGCACCTTTTAAGAAGAAAAAACCAAATAATAAACCAAGATTTATAAATAAAGATATGCCTACAACAGGTGATGGTTGGACAAATGATCTTAAAAAAGCTTATATGATAAATGAAAAAATTCATAAAGATAGATTAAATCCACACTACAAACTTAATTTAAATACAAGTGCTAAGTTAAGAATTACTCCACTTGGTGGATTAAATGAAATTGGTGGAAATATGATGGTTGTTGAGACTGAAAATGAAGCAATCATTGTAGATGTTGGTATGAGTTTCCCAGATGGTGATATGCATGGAGTTGATATCTTAATTCCAGATTTTACATATCTTAGAGAAATAAAAGATAAAATTGTTGCAGTTATTATTACTCACGGTCACGAAGATCATATTGGTGCTATGCCATATCTATTTAAAGAGATGCAATTTCCAATTTATGGCTCACCACTTCCTTTAGAGATGATTGGAAGTAAGTTTGATGAGCATAAAATGAGAGAACATAGGGCTTTATTTAGAGCTATTTCTAAAAGAACACCAATTAAAATCGGAAATGAATTCGAAATAGAATGGATGCACGTAACTCACTCAATTATAGATTCATCTTGTATTGCTATTAAAACTGCTGCTGGAACTATGATTCATACAGGAGATTTCAAAATAGATCATACTCCATATGATGGTTTTCCAACAGACATTCATAGACTTGCACATTATGGAGAAGAGGGTGTTTTGGTTATGACTTCTGATTCAACAAACTCTCACTCACCTGGTTTTACAAAAACTGAAAAAGCTGTTGGACCAACTTTTGAAAGAATATTTTCAACATCAACAGGAAGAGTTATTATGAGTACATTCTCTTCAAATATTCATAGAGTTGCACAAGCAATTGAAAAAGCTTTAAAACATGGAAGAAAAATCTGTGTAATTGGTCGTTCTATGGAGAAAAACTTAGATATTGCTATGACTTTAGGATATATAAAATTCCCTAAAGATCAATTTATAGAAGCTCATGAAATAAATAAATATACTGATAAAGAGATTATGATTGTAACAACAGGAAGTCAAGGTGAGTCAATGAGTGCTTTATATAGAATGGCAATTCATGAGCATAGACATGTAAAAATTAAACCTGAAGATCAAATAATTTTATCAGCAAAAGCAATTCCAGGAAATGAAGGAAGTGTATCTCAGATTATTAACCATCTTTTAAAAGCTGGAGCAAAAGTTGCTTATCAAGATTATACAGACATTCACGTATCTGGTCACGCTGCTCAAGAAGAGCAAAAATTAATGCTAAGACTTGTTAAACCAAAATTCTTCTTACCAGTTCATGGAGAGTATAATCATGCTTTAAAACATGGTGAGACTGGAGTAGATTGTGGAGTTTTAGAAAGAAATGTTTATGTTATGGCTGATGGTGAGCAAATTGAAGTAAATCCTAAATATCTTAAAAAAGTAAAAAGTGTAAAAAGTGGAAAAGTTTATATTGATAATCAGTTAAATCATAAAATATCTGATGATGTTGTTATTGATAGACAAACAATGGCAAAAGAGGGTATTGTTATGATAGTTGCTCAAATAAACGAAAATGATAGAACTCTTGCAACAAAACCGAAAGTTGCTACATTTGGATTTATATCTGACAAGCAAGATAGATTTTTTACAAATGAGATAGAAGAAATTTTAAATACTTTCCTTTTAAATGCAAAACCTGGAATATTTAAAAATAGTAGAATTTTAGAAGATGAGCTTAGAAAAGTTGTTAGAAAACATTGTGTAAGAAAATATAAAAAATATCCAATGATTGTTCCAACAATATTTGTACAATAAGGCAAAAAATGAACTATAAAGAGATAGTAAAAGAAGTTTTACTTACTGAAGCAAAAGAGCTTGAAATTGCTTCAAGCTCTATCTCTTTTGATATTGAAAATATTGTAAATCTTATTATAAAATCAAAAGGTAAACTTATTGTTACAGGAGTTGGAAAATCTGGACTTGTAGGTGCAAAAATTGCAGCCACACTTGCAAGTACTGGAACTAGTTCATTTTTTCTTCATCCAACAGAAGCTATGCATGGTGATTTAGGAATGATTGGAAAAGAGGATATAGTTTTGGCTATTTCATATAGTGGAGAGAGCGAAGAGCTTATCCAAATTCTTCCACATATAAAAAGATTTAATATTCCTTTGATTGCAATGGCAAAAGACGAAAACTCAACTTTAGCAAAATATTCAGACTATTTTATAAATATTAATGTACAAAAAGAGGCTTGTCCTCTTGATACTGCTCCAACATCATCTACAACATTAACAATGGCTATGGGTGATGCACTTGCTGTTTGTTTGATGAAAAAAAGAGATTTTAAAAAAGAAGATTTTGCATCTTTCCATCCTGGTGGAAGTTTAGGGAAAAAGCTATTTGTCAAGTTAGATGATCTTTTAAGAAAAGAGAATCTTCCTATTGTTTCACGTGAAACAAAATTAAAAGATGCAATAATTGTAATGAGCCAAGGACGACTAGGTTCAGTAATTATTGAAGATGAAAATAAAAAAGTTATAGGTGTTTTAAGTGATGGAGATTTAAGAAGAGCACTAATGAAAGATGGTTTTTCTATAGATTGTAGTGTTGAAACTATTGCAACTTTAAATCCAAGGACATTTGATGATGAGAACCTTTTAGCAAGTGATGCTTTACAGATTATTGAGACTTATAAAATACAACTTCTTATAATTACTAATAAAAATAGAGAGCTTAAAGGTTTATTACATATTCACGACCTAATAGAGGCAGGTATAAAATGAAAAATGAAACAAGAAAAGAACAAAATAAAGATATAAAAAAGCAAGAAGTAAGAACAAGAGGAGTTGAAGAGTTAAGATTAAATAAATTTATATCTCACAACAGTAATTACTCAAGAAGAGAAGCAGATGCTTTAATAGCTGAAGGAAAAGTAAAAGTTAATAATAGAGTTATTACAGATTTAGCTACTAAAGTTAAAGTAAGTGATAAGGTTGAAATTGGTAAAAAAATTATCAAAGAAGACAAAGAGAGAATGTACACAGTAATAGTTTACAATAAGCCAAAAGGTGAGTTAGTAACAAAAAGTGACCCACAAGGTAGAAAAACTATTTATGATGGCTTAGAGAGCAAATATAAGCACTTTAATAGTGTAGGGCGACTTGACTATGCTAGTGAAGGAGTTTTGCTTTTAAGCGATAGTGTAAATGTAGTAAATGCTTTAATGCATTCAAATCTTGAAAGAGTTTATAAGGTAAAAGTAAGTGGTCCAATATCTCCAAAAATTGAGATGGCAATGCAAAGAGGCTTAGAGATAGATGATGCGACAAAAGGTGCATATAAAAAGACAAAGATAAAATCAATGAATTTCGCTCCATTTTTAGCATATGACATTCAAACAAATGGAGAAAAAATTTCTAAGATAAAAGTAGTAATTAGCGAAGGTAAAAATAGAGAATTAAGAAGATTCTTCGGATATTTTGGACTGGATGTTATGGATTTAAAAAGAGTTGAATATGGTGGGGTTAGTTTAAATAATCTACCAACTGGAAAAACAAGATTTCTTACAAAAGAAGAGTATAAAAATTTACGAATCTTTTTAAATGAAGAAGATGATAGACTTAGCTAACAAATATAGACCAACAACACTTGATAGTTTTGTTGGTCAATCTCATATTATAAGTAAAGACAAAACTCTTTATAAATTAATAAAACAAAAAGATATTCCTCATCTATTTTTTTATGGAAAACCTGGAACTGGAAAAACTACTTTAGCAAAAATTATAGCTCGTGAAATAAGTAGCGATTATCACTATTTTAATGCAACAACATTTAAAATTGAAGATTTAAGAAAGGTATTTGATAGATACAAAAATAGCTTTATTAAACCTTTAATATTTATAGATGAAGTTCATAGACTTTCAAAAAATCAACAAGAAGTTTTACTTCCAATTATGGAAAATTATGATGCTACAATAATTGGAGCTAGTACAGAAAATCCATTTTTCACTCTTACAAGTGCAATAAGATCAAGATCATTTTTATATGAATTTTTACCTTTTACGTATAATGAAATGGAGAGAATATTAAATATAGTTTTAAAAGATATTGATATAACTTTATCAAATGAAGCTAAAGAGTACTTGATTTACTCAAGTTCTGGAGATGCTAGAGCGATGCTTACTTTATTAAATTTTTCATATAAAGCAAATCAAGAGATTAGCTTGAATACTCTAAAAGAGTTAAGAGCAAATGTCATAGGTGATGGGGTTAGTTCTAGTAGTTCTCACTATGATTTAGCAAGTGCAATGATTAAATCTTTAAGAGGTTCAAATGTTGATGCTGCATTGTACTATATGGCAAGATTGATAGATGGTGGAGAGAGTGTTGATTTTATTACGAGAAGATTTGTAATATTTGCAAGTGAGGATATAGGAAATGCAAATCCAAATGCTTTAAATCTAGCAAGTAGTACAATGCAAGCTTGTAATAAAATAGGCTACCCAGAATCAAGAATTATATTAGCTCAGTGTGCTATTTATTTAGCTTCAAGTCCAAAATCAAATAGTGCATATAAAGCTATAAATAAAGCTCTTGAACAGATAAAAAATGGAAAAATTATTGATATCCCAAAACACCTCGATAGTCAGCATATTGGTTACCTTTATCCACATGATTTTGGTGGGTATGTAGAACAAGAGTATTTAAAAGAGGATTTAAAACTTTATAATTCACTTGATATTGGATTTGAAAAGACTTTAAGTGAGTGGATTAAAAAAATTAAGAATGAAAATTAAAATATAGATATATTTTCATTTTAATATTTGTTAATTTTGATAGAATAGAGTTTAATATATTAGGAGAAATTAAATGGAATATTATACTTGGATTTTGAGTCTGCATATAATAGCAGTATTATCTTGGATGGCGATGCTATTTTATCTTCCTAGGCTTTTTGTATATCATGTTGAAAATAGTCATAAAAAAGAGTTTGTTGAAGTTGTGAAAATACAAGAGATGAAAATATACAAGTATATAGGTCATCCAGCTATGTGGATAACTATTTTAAGTGGAATTAGTATGATTGTTTTAAATCCAGCACTTCTAAGTCAAAACTGGATGATTGCAAAGCTATTTATGTTATCACTTTTGATAGCTTACTCATTTTCTTTAAATTATTATAGAAAACAGTTAGAAAATGATACTTGTAAAAAGAGTGGAAAATTCTTTAGAATGTATAATGAACAACCAACCTTGCTTGCTATTTTAATTGTTACTTATGTTATTACAAAAAGTTTTTCTATTCTTTTTACAGTAATCATAGTTTTATTATTTGCATTTATATCATATATGATTATGAAACCAAAAAAGGTGAAAAATTAAGATGAATTTTGAAAAATATTACCTATTAGATACAAATATACTACTTGAAGATGCTAGAAATATCTTTAAATTAAGTGATAGTACAAAAAACTTAATAATCTTAAGCGAAACAGTTTTAGATGAAATAGATAGCAAAAAAAGTGGATATGATGAGATAAATTTTCAAGCAAGGGAATTTGCAAGAATTCTTGAGAACTCTGAAATTTTAAGTTCTAATAAATATGAAGATTTTAAGATAATTAGATTAAAACTTATAAATCAAGATGAAACAATATTGGATATTATCTCTAAAGATGAATATACTATAAATAGTAAAAATATATCTTTAAATATTTTGAATGATAGAAAAATACTTGAGGTTGCAAAGTTTGCACAAATATACTATAACAAAGATATAAAATTTGTATCTATGGATATTATGGCAAGAACAAGAGCTATATCTCTTGATATAAAAAGTGTAGCACTTCATGGTAAAGATAGTGATAAATTTGATTTCGATTTTATAAAGAATATTGATATAAACTTCGAAGATTTAGAAGATTTAGAGAATCAAGATATAATCAATTTTGATAAAGAATATAAAGTTTCTGATTTCTCATATTGTCTCAAAGTTAAACATTCAGATCAAATTATTTTAGCTTCAATTCAAAACAATAGAATAAAAATCCTTGATGAAGAAGAGGTAAGAAATCAAATAATTACACCTTTAAATAAAGAACAACTATTTTTCTCAAATGCTATAATAAATCATTTTTATAATGTTTTAATAGTTGAAGCTAAAGCTGGAAGTGGAAAAACACTTTTAGCTTTAAGCGGTGCTTTAAAACTTGTTAAGCAGAAACATTTCCAAAAAATTATATATATAAGAAACTCTATTGAGTCTTTGGATAAAGGTGAAGATGTTGGATATTTACCAGGACTAGAGGAGAAATTTAGAATATATAATCATCCACTTATGGATAGTTTAGAGTATATTATACGAACTGAGCACAAAAGAAGAAGGAGTAAAAGGGATGATATTTCATATACTCCACTTGAAGATAGTGAAGTAAGCTCAAGAGTTGAGCAGATGATTTCAAATTATGGTATTGAAACCATGTGGGTTGGGGAGATGAGAGGTAGAACACTTTCAAACTCGTTTATTATAATTGATGAAGCACAAAATATGTCAAATAAAACAATGCAGATGGTACTTTCTAGAGTTGATAGTAGTTGTAAAGTTGTAATTCTTGGTTCAAATAAACAAATTGATAATTTTTATGTAAACAAATATACAAATGCTCTAACAACTCTTTTAAAATCTACTCAAAATGAGAATAATCTTGTAAATATTTTTGCAATTAAGCTTGAAAAAGTTCTAAGAGGTCCTATTACAGAGTGGGCTGAAAATATTTTTAGCAAATAAATTTTTATTTATAAATAATTTATAAAATGTGTTATAATACAAGATATTTTATGTAAAGGATTACATTATGTCTTTATTACAATACACATCAGATGAGATGTTTTCAGCAACAGATTTAGTAAGAAAAAACAAATCTATTTTTGATAAATTACAAAAAAAAGAGATAGAAAAAGCAATAATTCTTCGTGATGGTAAGCCATCTATAATGATGCTAGACTTTTCAGAGTATGAGAAACTGATGAAAGATTATTTGAGTTTAAAAGCTGGAAATAGTACAAATATAAACACAAAAACTATAAATGAAACAGTAATTGAAGGACAAACGATAAAAAGTGATTCAAAAATTAGTCAAGAAGATTATGAAGCTGCTATGAAAGAGATTGAGCAGATAAGTTTTAGTTCAGATTTTAGTATTAAAGAAGATGATGAACAAAAAGCACCACAAGCATTAAAAGAGTTTTGGGAAAAATAAGAATGTTTCACGGGAAACATTTCAAATAAAATCAAAGATATACTTTTTTGTACCATAAAGAGAAAACAAAAAGAGAGTACAAATGCTGTTTAAATTTATTTGAACTAGCGAGTGTATAAATCTGTCTTATATAGTTTTCATTAAAAAAAGCTGTTTGTCTATTTACTTCTAAAATAGTATCTAAAATAGAGCTTCCAAATTCATCTTGAAGCCACTCATTAAAAGGTGAGTTAAAGCCTTTTTTTGTTCTATTTATGATTTGTTCAGGGATATATTTTGATGCAATCTTTTTAAGCAAGTATTTGTTTGTATTGCCCATTTTTATTGAACTTTCAATGCTAAAAACATATTTAAGTATATCATTATCTAAAAAGGGAGTATGAATTTGTAAAGAGTTCTCTTTTGAAACTTTGTATACTTTTGTTAAAACAGGATTTGAAACCCAAAGTTTTAAATCAATATAACTCATATTATCAACAAAGTCTTGTTTTGGTGTTTCACTTTTAAATGTTGGAACTTTTACAAATAGCTTTCTTTTTTGTATATCATTAAAAATTTCTCCAAAAGAGTTATATATATTTTGTTTTTTTACAACTCTTCTTAAATATTCACTCTCTTTTGTATTATTTTGCAAAGCTGATATAATTTCATTTAAAAATTCGTTTTGTTCTTTTGATAAAGATTTTTCAAAATTATGATACTTTAGAAATTTTGCATAGTTATCATAACCAAAGAAAAGTTCATCTGCACCTTCTCCAGATAGAAGTGAATTTACACCAAAATCTTTAACATTTTTTAATAAAAAATTTAGTGGAACAGCAGCACTATCTCCATGAGGTTCATCAAAAAACTCTAAAGTATTATAAAAACTATCTATATAGTTCTTTTTATCAATTATTATTTCATGATGATTTGAGTTTATATGATTTGAAGTAATTTTGGCATATGGAAGTTCACAATAGTTTTTGTATTCATTATAACCAATACTAAAAGTATCTATTTTTCTACCAGATATTTTGGTATAAATTGAAGATATAAGAGAGCTATCAATTCCTCCGCTTAAAAGTGTGCTAGGAGACGATATAAGCCTTTTTTCAATTGCGGAGTATAAAAGCTCTTCTAAGTCATTTAAAGCTATATTTTCATCGTTTACGGCTTTATATGTATTAATTTTATAATATTTCTTTTTGATTAAATCTTTTTTTGGTTCAAAAATCAGATATGAACTATCTTCAAGTTTATAAATATCACAATAAAATGTATCTTCACCAAATGTAGAGAAATGTTGAATATACTTGCTAAGAGCAATTTTATTTAATTTTGGCAAATTTGGAAGCTCTTTTAGAATATCTTTTATAGAAGTTGAAAATATAAATTTTTCATTTTGTATGTAGTAATAAAATGGAATATTTCCAAATCTATCTCTTGAACAAAAATAGAGATTTTTTATTTTATCATAGATACAAAAAGCAAAAACTCCATCAAGTTTTGATACAAAATCAAATGAGTATTTTATATATAAATCTTTTAAAATTTCCCCAATATTATTAATTAGATACTCTTCAAATTTATATATTTCACCTTCAAAATAGATAGTTAAATCTTCGAAATCATATCTTTTCATATATTTATCCTATAAAATAATCAATTATTTCAATATAAAAATGAAGAATTGCTACAAAAATGGCACTAGAAACTAAAATAGTTGCAGCTACATCTGTTGGTTTTGTATTATATATTACAGAAAAATTTACATTATTTACAGCAAGTGGCATCATAAGTTCCATTATAAGAATTGAAGCCACCATAGAATTTAAATTTGTAAAACTAATAATGATTAAAATACCAATAATAGGTAAAAGAATATGTTTAACAAAACTTATTTGTAAAGATAATTTCCAAGGGATAGTTTTTATCTTTACACTATAAAGATATGTTCCAAAAATTATTAATTGTAGTGTTAATGATGTATATGCACCCATTTCTAAAGCAAAATCAAACTCTTTTGGAATAGGAATTTCATAATAATTTACAGTTAAAGCTAGAAGTGCAAACCAAATTACTGGAATTTTAAATATAGATTTTAAAGATTGTTTGAAATTAAACTGCTCTCTTGAAAAAAAGTAGATTGATATTGTGTACATAAAAAAAATGTTTGCTATATTTATAATACTTGTATATGGAACACTTTGCTCTCCAAAAAGTGCAATACCAAGTGGAATTCCTAGATTTCCAGTATTTCCAATCAAAGCTGTTGCTAAAAAAATATTTTCATCTGTTTTTGAAGAGAAAATAAATTTTGAGTAAAGAAGCATTAAAAGTAGAGTTGAAGCCATACAAAAAATAAAAAATATTGGAGATAGTATAAACTCATAATTTATAGGTTCTTTTGTTAATCCCCAAAAAATCATAATTGGTTGAAGAAAGTATAGAGATATTAAAACTAATGATTTTTCATCTATTTGAGTTTTTAGCTTTTTTTTAGCAATAAAACCCAAAAAGATAAAAAAATATATTGGAAGAACCGATAGTAATGCTTCTATTTTTTATCCTTTTGTAACAGTTTTTAAACTGCTACAATTCCTTTTATCATATAGTAAATTCCAGCTGCAATTAAAGCAGATGCAGGTACTGTAATAACCCAAGCTGCAATTATTTTTTTAACAGCATCTCGTTTTACATATTTTGCACCTTTTGCTTCTTTGAAATCTTTTTTCTCTTGTTTTACTTGATCTTCAATTTCATCAATTTTTTTAAATAAATCAACAATTTTTACATAAGTTGATTTATTCTTATCTTTTAAAGATTCAAGTTTAAATAAATCTGCTTTTAATTTCTCAAGTTCTTTTTTATGTTTTTTAAATTTTTCTCTAATATCTTGAACATAGTTTTTTTCTGTCATATCAAGAGCTTCTCTTAAAAATCCTACTCCAAAAACACCGCCTATTGCAATATGAGTAGAAGAAACAGGAAGTCCCATTTGACTAGCGATAATAACTGTTACAGCCGTTGCCATTGCAACTGAAAATGCTCTCATTTGGTCAAGTTCTGTAATTTCACTACCAACAGTTTTAATAAGCCTAGGACCATATAAAATAAGACCAATAACAATACCAATCGCACCAACAACCATAATCCAAAATGGTACAGATGCTTTAACACTAGTTCCACCATGCATTATTGCATCATTTATAGCAGCAAGGGGTCCAATAGCATTTGAAACATCATTTGCCCCATGAGCAAATGATAATAAAGCAGCTCCAAAAATTAGTGCAGGTGTAAATAATTTATTTACACTTGATCTATCATTTGATAAATTTGATAAATTTTTATCTATACTTTTTTTTGTAATATAATAAGCAACAAAAGCAAACAATAAACTAATTCCAGAAGCAAATAAGAAACTAATATTTACTAGCTGCTTTAAGCCTTTTAAAATCAGATAAGTAGTAAAAGCCCAAGTCATTATAGCAATTAAAATAGGTACAAATTTTTGTGCTTGTTCTATCATATTCTCTTTATAAACAATCTGTTTTTTTATGAAATATAAGAAACCAGCTGCAACAATACCACCTAGTAAAGGAGATATAACCCAAGAAGATGCAATTTCAGCTAAACTTCCCCAATTTAAAATAGAAAAACCAGCACTTGCAATCCCAGCTCCCATTACCCCACCAACAATCGCATGAGTAGTTGAAACAGGTGCGCCTATAGATGTAGCAAAATTTAACCAAACAGCACCAGCAAGAAGTCCAGCTGTCATAGCCCAAATAAATGAATTTTTATCTGTAATTAAATTTGGGTTTATAATTCCACTTTTGATTGTATTAACAACATCTCCACCTGCAATAATAGCACCAGCACTTTCAAATATTGCCGCTATTATAATTGCTCCTGTTAGAGTTAAAGCTCTTGCACCAACTGCAGGGCCTACATTATTTGCAACATCATTCGCACCAATATTTAAAGCCATGTAAGCTCCAAAAATAGCACCAATTATTAAAAAAGTATTATCAGGTACTTTACCGTGAGAAGAATATGTCCAAAGAAATACTGCTAATAAAAATAGCAAAGATAGAGATAATTTTGCGAAGCTTGAAAGAGATTTTTCGGTGGCACTCTCAATAGTTTTTATGGTTTTTATATCCATATAATGTTCCTTGTGTAACTAAATTGTAATAAAGTTATTATAGTTTAATTACACTTATTTGAAGTTTAGTTACAAGGAGAAATTAGAAGAAGAAATTAATCTCTTCTTCTAGGTCTTGAGCTTCTTGCTGGTTTGTCAGATGAATCTTTATTTGAGTCTCTGCTTGAGCTGCTTCTTGATGTTGATGGTTTTCTTTGTCCACCTCCATCTCTTGAACCAGAATCTCTTCTTTGTCCACCACCACTTCTTCCTCTTCCTCTTGGAGGTCCTCTTCTATCATCACCTCTATCGCTACTTTTTGACATATTTTCGATTAATCTACTTATATCACTTTCGCTTTTCCCTATGTTATTATTTCCTTTTACATAAGTTTTAGAAGCAATAATTGAAGCTAATTTAAATGCAATTGTAGAGATATCGAACTCTTCTTTTAGTTCTTCAACAATAGCTATTGCATAATCTTTTACTTCTTGATCTAAAATAGATTGTCTAAGCTCATCAATTTTTTTCTGCTTAACAGTTGATATGTTAGGAACAACTTTAGACTCTAATTTTGCACCAATTGTTTTTTCAATTCTTTGAAGAGTTCTAAATTCATGAGGTGTTACAATTGAAATAGCAACTCCATCTTTACCTGCTCTTCCAGTTCTTCCAATTCTGTGAACATAAGACTCACCATCAAAAGGTAAATGATAGTTAAATACGTGAGTTACATCATTTACGTCTAATCCTCTTGCAGCAACATCTGTTGCAATTAATATTTCAAGTTTAGAAGTTTTAAATGCTTTAATTGCTTCTTCTCTTTGTTTTTGCTCCATATCACCGTGTAATGATTTAGCCATAAAACCTTGAGATAATAAAAATGTAGATAATCTATCAACATCTTTTTTTGTTCTACAAAATATAATAGATTTTTTTGGATTTTTATAATCAAAAAGTCTAATTAAAGCATCATCTCTTTCTCTCTCATCTACTACATAGAAAGTTTGAGTAATATTTTTATTTGTAACATCTGATTTTGTAATTGTTACAAATTCTGGCTCTTTTAAAATTGTTTTTGCTAGATTTTTAATTGCAACTGGCATTGTTGCTGAGAAAAGCAAAGTTTGTCTATCTTCTGGAAGATATGTAAAAATCTCTTTGATATCATCTAAAAATCCCATATCAAGCATTTCATCAGCCTCATCTAGAATTACAAATTTTGGTTTAATTTTTATATGTCCATTTTTTAATAAATCTAAAAATCTTCCAGGAGTTGCTACTATAACACTTGCTGTTTCGATTAATTTTAGTTGTCTTGCGTAAGCTTGCCCACCATAAACAGTTGCTGTGTTAATTCCTAAAAATTTTCCAAACTTGAATAATTCATCAGATACTTGCATTGCTAGTTCTCTTGTTGGAACTATTACAACTGCTTCTGCATTTTTCCCTGTTAATTGATTTAAAACAGGTAGTCCAAATGCTGCTGTTTTTCCAGTTCCTGTATGTGCTTGTCCAACTATATCTTTTCCTAAAAGTATATGCGGAATTGCATCTATTTGTATTGGACTTGGTTCTTTAAAACCAGCTTCGTCGATTGCTTTTTGTAAATTGTCTTTAAATTTAAAGTCTTGAAAAGTCACTTTTTATCCTTAAGTATATATTGTGAATATACACTCTTATATTAAAAAACCTTCCTATAATGGATAATCAAATATAAAAAATACGTAAGTTTTTAGTATAAAATTACTAAATCTTAAAAAAAGATAGGCATATAAATGTGTATAAATCTGCGGATTTTATCTAAAATATTATTAAGTTTAGCTTTAAGAAAGACTAAGCTTTCTTAAATACTAAAATATTTAGATACTATCAAGACCTTTGTAGTTTTCAAGGTATTTTGTATCGTAGTTATTGCTTATGAAATCTTTGTTTTCCATCATTTTTTTGTGGAATGGAATATTTGTTTTAATTCCTTCAACCTCAAATTCACTTAAAGCTCTTTTCATTATATTAATAGCTTTTTCTCTATCTCTTCCCCAAACAATTAATTTACCAATCATTGAGTCATAATATGGAGGAACTATATAATTTGTATAGATATGCGAATCAACTCTTACATTTCTTCCACCTGGAACCATCCATTGAGTTATTTTTCCAGGACATGGTAAGAAATTATTTGGGTCTTCTGCTGTAATTCTACACTCTATTGCATGCCCTCTAAATCTAATACTCTCTTGAGGTGGTAATTTTTCACCTTCGGCAACTTTAATCATCCACTCAATAATATCAAGACCTGAAACCATCTCTGAAACTGGATGCTCAACTTGAAGTCTTGTATTCATCTCCATAAAATAGATATTTTGTTTATCATCTGCTAAAAACTCAAAAGTTCCAGCACCTTCATATTTTAAATATTTTGTAGCTTTTACTGCAACTTCATGAAGCTTAGCTCTTGTTTCATCATTTAATAAAATTGCAGGTGACTCTTCTATTACCTTTTGATGTCTTCTTTGAAGTGAGCAATCTCTCTCACCTATATGTATAGCATTACCGTGACTATCTCCAATAACTTGAACTTCTATGTGTCTTGGATTGTTTATAAATCTCTCAAGATACATAGTTCCATCACCAAAAGCTGCTAGTGCTTCACTTGAAGCTGCAAGATATTGTGAATCAAAGTCTTTTTCCTCTTTGATTAACCTCATACCTCTTCCACCACCACCAGCAGATGCTTTTGCCATAATTGGATAACCAATCTCACGTGCAATTTTTTTACCTTCATCAAGAGTTCGTACAGCACCTTTACTTCCTGGAACAACAGGAACTCCAGCCCTTACCATCTCTTCTTTTGCTTTTGATTTATCAGCCATTTTTTCCATTACTTCAGATGAAGGACCAATAAATTTAATATTATGAAGTTTACAAATCTCTACAAAATCTTGATTTTCAGATAAAAATCCATATCCAGGAAAAATTGCATCACAACCTGTCATTTCAGCTGCTGTTATTAAAGCTGGAATATTTAAGTATGATTCGCTTGATTTAGCTCCACCAATACAAACAGCTTCATCAGCATGTTTTAAATATGAAGCATTTTTATCTCCAGCACTATAAACAGCAACAGATTTTTTTCCCATCTCTTTTATAGTTCTAATAGCTCTTTGAACTATCTCACCTCTATTTGCTATTAAAATCTTTTTTATTTCTGCCATATGTTACTCTTAAACTTTTTCAACTATAAATATTGGCATATCATATTCAACAGGAGCTCCATTTTGAACTAAAATATCAATAATTTTACAATCAAACTCAGCTTCAACCTCATTCATGATTTTCATAGCCTCTAAAATACAAAGAGTTTGTCCTTTTCTAACAATATCACCAATTCCACAAAAAGATGGAGAATCAGGAGATGGAGAAGAGTAATAAGTTCCTACCATTGGAGCATTTATTGTTATTCCACTTGCTCCATTCTCTTTTGGTGCTTCATTTGAAACAGCAGGAGTAGATAAAACAGATGAAGATGTAGAAGCATTTTGAGTAACAGGAGCAACAGCTTGAACCATAGGTGTCGTAGAAACTGTAGTAACTCCCCCTTCAAAACCTCTTTGCATAGAGATTTCAAACTCTCCTTCTTTAACTCTTAGTTTATTAAGTTCGCTTTTATCGAAAACTCTAATTAACTCTTTTATATCTTTAAAATCCATATTTAGCCTTTTTTTTAGAAAAATTTCTATGATAATATCAAAAAGTTTCTAATTTTTATATTTTTAGATATAAAAATAAGCTTTATTTAAGATTGTAAATTAAATTTTGTTATAATCGAAAAAAAATTTAGGCAAAAAATTATGATTAGTGATAAAAACTTTTTAAATATAGCAAAAGAGTTATCTTTTGCTTCCAAATGTGTATCAAAACAAGTAGGTGCTGTTATAGTAAAAGATGGAAGAATTCTATCAACTGGATACAATGGAACACCTGCTGGTTATCAAAATTGTAGTGATTTCTGGGATGGAAAATATACAAAAGATCACCACGATTGGTCAAAAACTTATGAAATTCATGCAGAGATGAATGCAATTATTTGGGCTGCAAGAAAAGGTATCAGTATAGAAGGTGCTACAATTTATGTTACTTTGGAACCTTGTAGTGAATGTTCAAAAAATTTAATAGCAAGTGGAATAAAAAGAATAGTATATGAGAAATCTTATGAACATACAAATTCTCAAATCATCTCAAAATTTTTAGAAGATAATGGTGTTGTTATAGAGCAAATTTTATAAATTTAAGGGAATTTCGATAAAATATCCCTTTTATCAAAGAAAGGATTCTCAAAATGCACAAATTTCTACTAGCTTTAGTATTAGGCTCAAGCTTAACATACGCTTCAACAATAAACGGTATAGCAATAACTGTTAATGATGAACCAATAACACAATATGATATTGAAAAAACAATGTCTGTAAATAAAATCTCAAAAAATGAGGCAGTTAGTTACTTAATTGATAAGGTTTTATATGATCAACTAGTTAAGAAAAATAATATCACTGCTGATATTTTTGAAACAAATGAGTATATTGAAAAACTTGCAAACTCAAATGGAATGGATGTATATGCATTTAAAGGAATTGTAAAACAAGAGTATCCAAATTACGAAGTTTTTGAAAATGAGGCGAAAAATGCTGTTATTAGACAAAAACTTATTAGTAGTTTGGTTCGTGGGCAATTAGCAATTGCAAATGATGAAGATATGCAACTATATTATGAAAAAAATATAAATAAATATTTAACTTCAAAATATTTTGATGTTGTTCAATATAGCTCTACAAATAGAAATGCACTTGTTGATACAATTCAAAATCCATCAAAAGTGGCTTCAGGTGAAGTTACAAAAATGCCATTAAAATTAGAGAGTAATAAAATTCATGCTCAGCTACAATATATTTTAAATGGTACAAAACCAAATACATTTACTCCAATATTTACAGCAGATAAGCAGTATGTAACTCTATTTTTAAAACAAGCAGAAGGTAAAGTTGCAATTCCTTTTGAAGCTGCAAAACCTAGAGTTTTTAATGATATTATGGAACAAAGAGAGCAGACATTTTTGAAAGATCATTTTGAAAAACAAAAAGTAAAAGCAGATATAAAAGTATTAAGATAAGGATTTAAAATATGTCAAGTATGTTTGAAATAGTAATAGGTTTAGAAGTTCATGTACAGTTAAATACAAAAAGTAAGCTATTTTGTTCTTGTGCGACAAGTTTTGGAGAAGAGGCAAATAGTAACACTTGTCCAACTTGTCTAGCACTTCCAGGAGGACTGCCTGTTTTAAATAAAGAGGCAGTTCATAAAGCTATTATGCTTGGGACTGCATTGAAATCACAAATAAATCAAATATCAGTTTTTGATAGAAAAAACTATTTCTATCCAGATTTACCAACTGGTTATCAAATATCTCAATTAAGCACTCCAGTTGTTGGTCTTGGAGAACTAACTATTGATTTTCCAGATGGAAGTCAAAAGACTATCGGAGTTACAAGAGCTCATTTAGAAAATGATGCTGGAAAAAATATCCATAGTGGTAACCATTCACAAGTTGATTTAAATCGTGCTGGAACTCCACTTCTTGAAATAGTTTCAGAACCTGATATGAGAAGTGCTGAGGAAGCTATTTTATATCTTAAAAAACTTCACTCAATTGTAAGATACTTAGGAATTAGTGATGCAAATATGCAAGAGGGAAGTTTTAGATGCGATGTTAATGTATCTATAAGACCAAAAGGTGATACAAATTTTTACACTAGATGTGAAATTAAAAATATGAACTCATTTAGATTTATTGAAAAAGCAATTGCTTATGAGGTAAATAGACATATTGAAGCTTGGGAAGATGGAGTTCATTCTACACAAATTGTACAAGAGACTAGACTTTTTGATACAACTACTGGAGAGACAAGAAGTATGAGAGGTAAAGAAGATGCTGCTGATTATAGATATTTTCCAGACCCAGATCTTTTACCTTTAATTATTACAGATGAAATGCTAAAAGAGTATTCAAAAATTCCAGAGCTTCCAGATGAGAAAAAAGCTAGATTTGTAAAAGAGTATGGACTAAAAGAGTATGATGCTTCTGTTATAACTTCATCTTTAGAGATGGCAAACTATTTTGACGATATGATGAAAGATGGAGTTAGTGCTAAAAATGCTACAACTTGGCTAACTGTTGAGCTGCAAGGAAGATTAAAAGAGGGTGTTACTATTGAAGAGTCGCCAATAGATGCAAAAACACTAGCTACAATTGTAAAAAGAATTGAAGATAATACAATCTCTGGAAAAGCTGCAAAAGAGGTTTTGGATGATTTAATTGCAAACTCTTCAAAAGATGTTGATGGAACAATTCTTAAATTAGGACTTAAACAAGTTTCAGATGATGGAGCACTATTTGCAATTATTGATGAAATTTTAGCTACAAATGCTGATAAAGTAGCAGAATATAAAGCTGGAAAAGAGAAAATGTTTGCATTTTTTGTAGGACAAACTATGAAAGCATCAAAAGGAAGTGCAAATCCACAGAAGTTAAATGAGCTAATAAAAGAGAGATTAAGCAAATAATGAAAAATGGCAAAATCGCGGTAATTGGTGCTGGAAAATGGGGACAAGCTCTTCATTTTGCACTAAATTCAAAACAAGAGTGTTTTATAACTTCAAGAACAAAAAGAGATATAAAAAATTTTGTACCTTTAGATTTTGCACTATCTTGCGAATATTTAATTATTGCAATTCCAGCACAAGAGATAAAAACTTGGTTAAAAGAGAATTTTGTTTTTAAAGGTCAAAAGATACTTGTAGCTTCAAAAGGGATTGAAGCAAATAGTGGAGAGTTTTTAAATGAGATTTATTCATCATTTGTACCAAATAAAAATATTGGATTTATCTCTGGACCATCTTTTGCTGCTGAGGTTATAAAAGGTTTGCCTTGTGCTTTGGTAATTAATTCAAAATCAAAAAAAATATATGAAGAGTTTAGTAAATTTTTCCCAAATTTTATAAAAACATATTATAGTTCAGATGTTATTGGAGCTGAGATAGCAGGAGCTTATAAAAATGTTTTAGCAATTGCAAGTGGAATTTGTGAAGGATTAAATCTCGGAAAAAATGCACAAGCTTCTCTTATTTCAAGAGGTTTAGTAGAGATGCAAAGATTTGGAAAACATTTTGGAGCAAAGAAGATGACTTTTTTGGGTCTAAGTGGTGCAGGTGATCTATTTTTGACTGCAAATTCTACAATGAGTAGAAACTTTAGAGTTGGTTTAGGACTAGCAAAAAATAAGAGTTTGAAAGATATTTTAGATGAGTTAGGTGAAGTTGCAGAAGGTGTGAAAACTGCTGATGCAATTGATAAACTCTCAAAAAAATATAAAATCTACACACCAATAGCAAATGAGGTAAAACTCATACTAAATGGAAAAAATCCTAAAGATAGTTTAAAAGATTTACTTAAAAATTAATCTATCTTTTTTTATGGCTATCTCCCCAAAGATAAAGCTGTTTTATAATCGGTTTTAAACTTTTTCCATATTCAGTTAAAGAATACTCAACTTTTGGAGGAACAACTGGATAAACTTCTCTGTGAACTATTCCATCAGTTTCTAACTCTCTTAATTTTTGTATTAACATCTTTTGAGTAGCTTTTGGTAATAATTTTTGTAATTCATTAAATCTTTTTTTCTCATCTTTTAAATACCAAATTATCAATATCTTCCACTTTCCTGCTAATACATCAAGAGCCGTTTCTACAGGGCATTTAAACTCAGTATTTATATTATCTTGGTTTATTTTTTTAGTCATATTTCACTCCAAAAGTATCTTTTTAGTAAGTACATTTCTTAAAAGATAGTTCTTGCTATTGTAAAACATTTTAGCTAAAGTTTTAAATAAAAAAGTTAAAAGGAAGAAGATGAAAGCTTTTGTAGTTGAAAAAAATCATAATGATGAAATTATTTCTGGTGTAAAAGATGTGCTTAAACCAATTTGTGGTGAAAATGAAGTTATTATTAAAGCTACATATTCATCTTTAAATTACAAAGATGCTCTTAGTTCAGTTGGAAATCCTGGAGTTACTAGAGTTTTTCCACATATTACAGGTGTTGATGTTACAGGAGAGATTGTTGAGACAAAATCTAATATCTTTAAAGTAGGGCAAAAAGTTATTGTTACTGGATATGATTTAGGTATGAATACAAATGGTGGGCATAGCGAGTATGTTAAAGTTCCTGCTTCTTGGGTGGTAGCAATTCCTAGCTCTTTAAGCGATAAAGAGGCTATGATTTATGGAACAGCAGGACTTACGGCAGCATTGAGTATAAATGAACTTATAAGTAATAATATAACACAAGAAAGTGGTGATATTTTGGTTACTGGTGCAACAGGTGGAGTTGGCTCTTTGGCTGTTTCAATTTTGAGTAAATTGGGTTTTAATGTAATCGCTCTTTCTGGAAAGGAAGACAAAATTAGCTATTTGAAAGAAATTGGTGCAAGTGAAGTAATTTTAAGAGATGATTTTTTGAAAGATAGCTCAAAAACTCTTTTGAAACCAAGATTTGCAGGAGTAATTGACACAACAGGTGGAGATATTTTATCAACAGCTTTAAAACAGACAAATTATGATGGAGTTGTTACTTGCTGTGGACTTACAGCTTCAAGTAGTTTAAATACAAATATTTTTCCATTTATTCTAAGAGGTGTAAGATTAATTGGGATTGATAGCGTTGAGTGTAGTTTGGATAAAAAACAAGATGCTTGGGAAAAATTAGCAGGTAAATATAGTATTAAAAACTTAAATGAAATTACAAATGAAATAAGCTTGGATGGTATAAAAGATGCTTATGAAAAACTTTTAAATGGCACTGCTGTTGGAAGATATTTGCTTAGAATTGAAGATTAAAATCTACTCAAGCTTTAGGCAATAAACTAGTTATCTTGTGTTGAAGCTTTTGTGTTTAAATCTTCGTTATCTTCATTTTCTTCATCTAAAAGCTTTTGACTATAGTTCGTTTCTCTTCCTGTTTTTAGTATTTTTGCTTGCTCTACCCATTGGTTTGCTCGTACATAGTTTGGAAGATTTAAAAAGTTTTCTATCCACTCTGCATTTTTACTAGACCAAATTGATATTTGTTCAAAATGATAAATTCCAAGTTTAAATAGTTCATTTTCTATATCTTCATCTATACTTTTTATTTTTTTAAGATTATCTTTTTTGTTTGATGTGCTTAAAACCATCGGTTTAAAGTCCAAGCTAGCACTTTTATTGAAAATAGGGTTTATTTTTATTTTATTCTTTTCTACAAAATTTGTGTTTGTATTTGTACTATTTTGTATAGCATTAAACTTCTCTTTATGACCTCTTCCAATAATATAACCAAAAACTAGACCTAAAATAAATGCAACTGATAAATTTATAACAATATATTGTGCGATTTCTACTAGCATATTATTAATCCCCTATAATAAATTCTACTCTTCTGTTTATTTCTGATAAACCATTTTCATCATCTTGTGCAATTGGTCTTTCATTTCCATATCCAACTGCTTTAATTCTATTTTTATCAATACCAAAGCTCTCTAAAATCTCTTTTACTCTATTTGCTCTATCTTGAGATATTTTTTTATTTAGCTCTTTATTTCCTCTTGAATCTGTGTGTCCACCAATTTCTATATTAAAGTTACTATTTTGTTTTAAAATATTACTAACTTCTTCTATAAGAATTTTTGATTTTTCTGTTGGTTCTACGCTTCTTCTTTCAAAAGAAATTTTATCTGTTATAAAAATATTATTAATAATAGATTGTACATTATCTTTTGATAATATTTTCTCATTTTGTTCAATATTTTCCTCTATTTTATTAGTATCTTCAGTTTTTGTAACATTTTCGTTATTTAAGTCAATTTTATTTACTTGTTTCTCATAGATATTAGCTTGAATTTCATATTTATCTATTTTTGATATAGCAGTTTTAATTAGCTCCTTATACTTATTCTCTTTTAATTCACCTTCTATAATAAGTTTATTTCCATCAAAACTTATTTTTGAACCATTTTCAAAATTATCTTTTAAATGCTCAGTAATCTCTAAAATTTGAACTAGTAAATCTTTGCTAACCTCGCTATTTTCTAAAATATTAATATTTTGAGTATTGTTTATTTTTAGAAAATCAATAACTTGTTTGGCAACTTCATTGCTTGAAAAAGTACCACTTAGAAGTAAAAGATTGTTGTTTTTAGAAATAATAAATTCAGATGGTTTATAACCAACTTTTTTAAAGAAATCTTCACCAAAAAACTGGAAAATGCCTTTTTTATCTTTTAGTTCTATATCCTCTTTTTTATTTGTAAAATAATCTTCGTAACTAAAAGTATATATAGAAACTATATTTAAAGATACAAATAAAATTAGTAAAATAAAAATCTTCATAAAAATTGACATTTTTGCCCCTATCTTTTGTGCTAAATTTTAGAAATCATCAAAATCTATACTACCTTTTGAGTAGTTTACTACATTTCCTTCAAAGAAGTTTGTTCTTTGGTCGTTGAAACTTGCATATCCATCTACCCAAGGAATTGGGTGTTTTACATTGTATTCTGGCTTATATCCAACAGCATCAAGTCTTTTATCTGCAAGATATTGAATATATTGTGTAATTATTCCATCTGTAAAACCTAAAATTTGACCTTGAGTAATATATGCTCCCCAAGATGCTTCAAGCTCAACTGCTTTTCTAAACATAGATCTTACAGTCTCTTCAAGCTCTGGAGTAAATAGTTCAGGTCTTTCCTTTCTTACACTATTTATCATATTTTGAAAAAGTAAAAGATGAGTAACTTCATCTCTTTGAATAAATCTAATCATTTGTGAGCTTCCAAGCATTTTACCACTTTTACCAAGAGCATAAATTGCTGCAAAACCAGCATAAAAATATAAGCCTTCTAAAATCTGATTAGCAAAAAGTGCTAATAGTAGTTTTTCATCAGTTAATTCACCATTTGATAAATCTTCATAAACTCCAGCAATATAAGTGTTTTTTTCTCTTAATTTAACATCAGTTTTCCACATATCATATATTAAATCTGTATTATCAGAAATACTTTCAACCATTACAGCATAAGATTTACTATGATTTGCTTCTTCATATGATTGTCTACTTAGACAAGCATTTATTTCAGGTGCAGTTATATATGGATTTATATTATCCATTAGATTATTTGTTTGTAAAGAATCCATAAAGATTAATTGACTTAATACTAAATCGTACATTCTTTTTTCAGCTGGTGTTAAATACTTATAATCTTTTGCATCTTGCGTCATTTGTACTTCTCTTGGAAACCAAGTATTTGCTTCCATTGTATCCCAAAGATTTAATGCCCATTGGTATTTCATTTTTGTAAAATTTATCATACCATCAGAGTTTCCACCAAAAACTCTTCTTTCGTTTAAACTCTCTTTAGAATCTGGGTTATATATAGTTTTTCTTTCCATTTAATTCCTTGTATGCTAGTAATTTTATATTCTAGATTTTATTTACTGGCAACCAGCGCACTCCATACTTCTATCTTCTACATCATTTTTTGCTTCTGGACTTTGACTTCTTAAATAATATGTTGATTTAAGACCTAGTTTCCAAGCTAGAGTATAAATTTCGTGTAGGTATTTTCCACTTGCTTTATCTAAACTCATAAATATATTTGTTGATTGACCTTGATCTATCCATTTTTGTCTTATTGCTGCTGCTTTTACAACTTGAAGTTGGTCTATTTCAAATGCAGGAGTATAAAAAGACCAAGTCTCTGGACTTAATTTTGGAGCTACTACTGGAATTAGACCACTTAAATTTTCTTCAAACCATTTTCTTTTATAAACAGGCTCAATTGCTTGTGTTGTTCCAACTAAAATAGAGATAGATGATGTTGGAGCAATAGCCATTAGGTAACCATTTCTCATTCCATCTTTTTTAACTTTCTCTCTTAAAAAATCCCAATCGCAAGAGTTATCAAATAAATCTTTATTTACTATAGCATTTACAGCTTGTGGAGTGTGGTCATGAGGCATAATTCCTTTACTCCAATTTGAACCATCAAAAGTAGGGTAAGATCCTTTTTCTATTGCCAAATTTGAACTTGCTAAAATAGTATTGTATGAAATACACTCCATAATCTCATCTATTTTCTTAAAGTGTTCGTTGCTTCCCCAAGATATTTTACTGTTTGCCAACATTTCAGCTTCACCCATAACACCAAGACCAATTGCTCTTGATTTTAAATTTGTAGCTTTTACTTTTCTAAGCGGATAGAAGTTTAAATCAATCACATTGTCAAGCATATTTACAGCTATTGGTACAACTCTTTTTATATCTTCACTTGTATTGATTCTTGATAAATTTATACTTGCAAGGTTACAAACAGCAGTGTCTCCATCTATTTTTTGTTTTTCAACTATAAATATTTTTTTGCCATTTATACTATCAAGGGCAGTTACTTTATTTGCTTTTTTTGTAATTCCGCCATCAACTACTACTAAATCTTCCTCTTCAAAAGTTTTGATAGTACCATCTTCAAACTCTACTTTTATTTTATAGTGATTTGGGTTTGTATTTTGAAAAATCTCTGTACAAAGATTTGAGCTTCTTATGTGTCCAGCATGTGGATTTGGGTTTGCTTTATTTGCACTATCTTTGAAACATAAAAATGGACTTCCACTTTCAAAATATGAAGTTAAAATCTTTTTCCATAAATCTTTTGCTTTTATTCTATTTTTTGTAACACTATCACTATTTTCATAAGCTATATATTTTGCAGTAAACTCTTCACCAAAATATTCACTCAAATCTTTTACTTCAACAGGGTCAAATAAAGTCCAATAAGAATCTTCTAAAACTCTTTGCATAAATAGATCACTAATCCAAAGTGCTGGGAATAAATCGTGCGCTCTTCGTCTTTCTTCTCCACTATTTTTCTTCAAATCAATGAAATCCATAATATCCATATGCCAAGGCTCAAGATAGACTGCAATTGCACCTTTTCTTGTACCTAATTGATCAACTGCAATTGCTATATCATTTGTGATTTTTAAAAATGGAACTGTTCCACCAGCAGCACTTTTATGTCCATCAATAGAACCACCAAGGCTTCTTATTTGGTTCCAATCCCAACCAATTCCACCACCATATTTAGATAATAGTGCCATTTCTTTATATCCGTCAAAGATACCTTCAATATTATCAGGACTTGAACCAATATAGCAAGAACTAAGCTGATGTCTATTTGTTCTAGCATTACTTAATGTTGGAGTTGCAAGCATAACTTCAAATTTAGAGATAACATCATAAAACTCTTTTGCTTTTTCTTGTTTTTTCTCCTCATTTTGAGCTAAAAACATAGCAATTGCCATAAACATTTGTTGTGGCAACTCTATTGGTTCACCTTTACTATTTTTTAGTAGATATCTATCATATAGAGTTTTAATTCCAAGATAATTAAATAAAAAGTCTCTGCTTGGATCAATATACGAATTTAAATCATCTAAATCATAACCTGAAGCTAAGTTTGGAATAATTCTTCCAGCTTCTATACCAAATTTAATATAATCTTTTAAATGCCTATAAGCCTCACCTTTTACTCCATAAGTTGCAATTCCAACTCTATGATATAAATCATATAAAAAAAGTCTAGCTGCAACAAAAGTCCAATTTGGAACATCAATATCAATTTTTTCAACGGCTGTTTTTATTAAAGCATCTTGAATATCACTTGAATTCATCCCATCAATAAATTTTATATGAGAGTCAAGTTCTAATTCACTTTGAGAAACTCCATCAAGTCCTGCTGTTGCTTCAATACTCATTTTTTGGATTTTTGTAATATCCAAAACCTCTTTTCGTCCATTTCTTTTTTGAATCATTATTGTCATTTAAAATCCCCTATTAATTAAAAACTCTATTGAAAATCTTTTCTACATTTTTTGTATAGTAGTCAAAATTAAAGCACTCTCTTATTTTTTCTTCGCTTAAAGATTTTCTTAACTCTTCATCAGCTAGAAGATATTGAAGATATAGGCTCTCACCTTTTTCATTTGTTGTTGCTTTTCCTTGTTGTATCTCTTGCCAAACTTTCATAGCATTTCTTTGAACTATCTTATATGCATCTTCTCTACTAACTCCTTGAAGTGGAAGTTCCAGTAAAACTCTTTGAGAAAATACAAGTCCACCAGTTAAGTTTAAGTTTTTCATCATATTTTCAGGCATTACAGTTAAATTTGCTATTACACTATTCATTCTGTGAAGCATAAAATCTGTTGTTATAAATGCATCTGGTAACCAGAATCTCTCCGTTGAAGAGTGTGAAATATCTCTTTCATGCCAAAGTGCAACATTTTCTAAAGCTGGAGTTACATATGCTCTAATCATACGAGCTAGTCCAGTTATATTTTCAGTTAAAATAGGGTTTCTTTTGTGTGGCATTGCAGAACTTCCTTTTTGCCCAGCTGCAAAATACTCCTCGGCTTCATAAACTTCAGTTCTTTGAAGATGCCTTACTTGTACTGCAAATTTTTCTACACTTGAAGCTAAAAGAGCCAAAGTTGTAGCAAGTCTTGCATATCTATCTCTGTGAATTACTTGGTTACTACAAGGTTCTGGTTTAAGTCCAAGCTCAGCCATTGCATACTCTTCAAGCTCAAGTGGTGCATGCGCAAAATTCCCCATAGCTCCAGATATTTGTCCAACTGCAATAACTTCCATAGTCTCTTCAAGGTTTTTTAGATGTCTTTTAACTTCATCATACCAAACAGCAAGAGTTAATCCAAAAGTTATTGGCTCTCCATGAATACCGTGGCTTCTTCCAACCATTAGAGTATATTTATGTTCAATTGCTCTTTTTTTAATACTCTCTAAAAGCATTTGCACATCTTTTATGATAATCTCTAAAGAGTCTCTCATTTGTAAAGCAACGCCTGTATCAACGGCATCTGAAGATGTCATTCCATAGTGAAACCATCGTGATTCAGCTCCTAAACTTTCAGATACACTTGTATTAAATGCTATTAAATCGTGTTTTGTAATAGCTTCTATCTCTTCAATTCTCTCAACACTAAATTTTGCATTTTTTACTATTTTTTCACAATCTTCATCTGGAATAAGACCCAATTTATTCCAAGCCTTTACAGCTGCTTTTTCAACTTCAAGCCAAGCTGCATATCTTGCTTCTTGTGTCCATTTTGAACTCATCTCAACTCTAGCATATCTTTCTACCATAAAATACCCTTCTAATCATATTTCTATATTTTTTATTATATTATTTTCAACAAATTTGAGTTTGTATTGTATCCAAATAATATAAAATCAAACAAAAACTGGAGATTAAAACGTGCCATTTACACTCAAAAAATTTAAAGCAATTAAAGATAAAAAGATTCAATTTTTTCTTGAAGATGATTTAGGATATAGCCCTAAAATAGCACAAAAACTAATAGGAAAAGGAAGAGTTTTTAGAAATGATATGAGTGCTTTTAATCCAAGCGAAATCATTGATTGTGATGAGATTTCTATTGGAGTTTTTGAAGGAGTTAGTAGGGGCTTGAAACCACTTTTAGAGTTCAAAGATTTTGCTATTTTTGATAAACCAACTCATCTTATGGTTCATCCAATATCAAAAAACACTCCTTACTCTTTACTTGATGAAATAAGATTTCATTTTGGAGAGGATGCAAATTTGATTCATAGAATTGATGCTGAAACATCGGGACTTGTAATTGTGGGAAAAAATAAAAAGAGCGAAATTGAGCTAAAAGAGATGTTTCAAGATAAAAAATATCATAAATCATATCTAGCTATTGTTTGTGGAAAAATAGACAAAGAGTTAAAAATAGATAAAAATATTGATAAAGAGGGACTTTTAATTGGTGTTAAAATGAAAACTTGTCAAAAAGAAGAGGGCGGTAAAGAATCAATTACAATTATAAAACCTATTAAATATAATAAAGAAAAAGATTTGACACTTATTGAAGTAATTCCACTAACAGGAAGGCAACATCAAATAAGAGTTCATCTTCATTCAATTGGATATACAATTTTAGGAGATCCCATTTATGGTATTGATGATGTAAATGCAGAAAATTATCTAAATAAAACTCTAAGCAAAGAGGATAGATTTAAGATTACAGGTTCAAGCAGACTTTGGCTTCATGCAAACTATTTGGAGTTTATTTATAAAGATATAACTTATAAAATATATTCAAAAAACAGAGATCTAAAAAATGAGTTTTTTTAAAAAGAGTAGAAGAATTTAATCTTCTATTCTTATCATAGCAGGTTTTTTAAGAACTACTTGAGAGTGTTCAAGTTCGTATATAGCTTTTAAAATATCTTTTTCAACACAAGTGTGAGTTGTTAAAAGTAGGTTTGCTTTTTCATCTTTTTTTGCTTTTTGCATCATATTTTCTATTGAGATAGAATTATCTCCAAAAACTTTTGCAACTTTTGCTAAAGTACCTGTCTTATCTGCAACTTCAAGTCTTAAATAATATTTTGTTCTAATCTCATCTTTTGGCATTAAAGTGGGTTTTATCCCTACTTGTTTTTCAAATCCAAGCATAGGAGAGCCTTTACCTTTTCTTGCAATATCAATTATATTTGCAATAACTGCGCTAGCTGTTGCATCTCCGCCTGCACCTGCTCCATAAAACATAGTTTCACCAACTTTATCTCCAACTACAGAGATTCCATTCATAACACCATCAACTTTTGCTATCATTTTTTCTTCAGGGATTAAAACAGGGTGGACTCTAAGCTCTATTTGATTTCCTACTTTTTTTGCAATTCCTAGAAGTTTTATATTGTACTCAAACTCTTTTGCAAACTCTATATCAGTTTTAGAGATATTTTGGATACCTTCGATTAAAATATCTTCTGGTTTTACATCAATTCCATATGCGATTGAACCTAGAATTAAAAGTTTATGAGCAGTATCAAATCCACCAACATCAAAAGTAGGATCAGCTTCTGCATAACCTAATTCTTGAGCTTCTTTTAAGATAATATCATAAGCGATACCTTCATCTATCATCTTTGTAAGCATATAGTTACAAGTTCCATTCATAATCCCTTGAATAGATTTTATATTGTTTGCACTCAAACCATCTCTTAAAGCGTTTATTATTGGAATTCCACCAGCAACTGCTGCTTCAAATTCAAAAGGTGAATCACCAGCAAGTTCTTGAAGCTCATATCTATGATATGCCAATAAAGCTTTATTAGCAGTAACCACTGCTTTACCATTTTCCAAAGCTCTTTTTACTATCTCATAAGGTTTTTCAATTCCACCCATAAGTTCAACAACTATATCAATACTATCATCTTCTAAAACTCTTGAAATATCATCAGTAAGCTCTATTTGAACATCTCTGTTTTTATTTAAATTTGAAACTACTCCAATAGTAGGAACAATTTCAACTCCAGCTCGTGCAGTAATAATATTTTTATTATCTCTTAAAATATTTATAACACTTGTTCCAACTGTTCCTACTCCAATAATTCCAACTTTCAACATAATTAATTATCCTATTCTAATGTTTTTAAATATCTTTTGATATTTTTCGCAGCTTGTCTAATTCTTTTTTCATTTTCAATCAAAGCAATTCTTACATACTGGTCACCATAATGCCCAAAACCAATTCCAGGACTAACTGCAACTTGAGCTTCTCTTAGTAATTGTTTAGAAAACTCTAAACTTCCTAAATGTCTAGCTTTTTCAGGTATTTTTGCCCAAATAAACATAGATGCATTTGGTTTATCCATAACCCAACCAGCTTCAGCAAATGCTTGAAGCATAACATCTCTTCTTTTTTCATATTTAGCAACTATATCATCAAAACA
>Ga0265294_10001094_pt1 | contig 36737 bp, 32 predicted proteins | sample MunlanPumphouse3_FD_192504 | JGI IMG/M metagenome (GOLD analysis project Ga0265294, IMG submission 192504) | Groundwater microbial communities from a municipal landfill in Southern Ontario, Canada - Pumphouse #3 | ecosystem: Environmental > Aquatic > Deep subsurface > Groundwater | place...
GGTGCGACTGATGTATTACTGGCCACTCATGTAAACCCCGACGGAGACGCGCTGGGTGCTATCACCGGCCTGGGATCCTGGCTAAGGGACAAAGGATATTCCGTCTCTATGATCTGTCCCAACGCATATCCCTCATTTCTGGAGTATCTGGACAGGGATAACAGAGTTGTTTTCTATGCCGCCGATACAGCGCGCGCCCGGGAGCTTATAGACAATGCGCAGTTGATCATAGCCCTTGATGTCAGCAGTTTAAACCGGATGGATGATCTGGGCGAGGAACTCGCAGAAAGGGCAGTCCCTAAGATTCTCATAGACCATCATCTTGAACCTTCGGGAGAGGATTTTGAACTGATTTTTTCCTGCACGGAAGTCAGTTCAACGTGTGAACTGGTGTACAGAATCCTTAAAACATGGAAACCACGGACACATTTATCCAAAGAGCAGGCGGTGTCACTTATGACGGGCCTGATAACAGATACCAATCAGTTTGCCAACAGTGTTTTGCCTCAGACGCTTGAAGTGGCTGCCCATCTTATGAGGTACGGAGCGGACATCAATCAGATATACGCATTAATTTACGGAACGTTCAGCTACAGTCGCATGAAGCTCATGGGGCTGGCATTGCAGAAGATCACGATCCTGCCTCAGTTCGGAGCCGGATATATTGTTTTATCAAAAAAGGATCTGGAAGGATATAATTATCAAAATGGCGATACGGAGGGCTTCGTCAATCTTCCGCTGGCCATAAAGGGCATTTCCGTATCTGCTTTTTTCCTCGAAAAAGATGACTATATCAAAGTTTCTCTGCGATCAAGGGGCGATATTCCCGTTAATATTATTGCGAAACGTTTTTACAGCGGAGGAGGCCATCTGAACGCCGCGGCCGGGAAGAGCCTCGATCCTGTTGAAATGATGGAACCTGTTTTGGTTAAGGCCCTGGGCACAATAATTGCATAGGCTTGAGGTGATGAAAAAACGGCTTTCCATAGGGCTAATCCTGATTATTATGCTTGTTTCCTGTACAAAAGAAGACAGGCGGGCTCTCATAATAAAACAGGAAACCGCTATAGACGAATTTGTTAAAACACTTGTGGCAGATACCGTATACTACAGAAACGGAGTAGTGCGTGCCGTTTTAAAAAGCGGAATTTCAGGTGTGGAAGGCGATACGCTCGCCCCGGGAGATTCGGTTTATTTTTATTATTCCGGTCATCTGTTCAGTAATGGTAAAGGAGCCATTTTTCATACCAATTCAGACAGTGTGGCAAATGTTTACAGTTGGCCGTTATCCGGAGCGGGGGCTCAGGTTTTATCCCGGGTAGTGGGAGAAGGAAAACTGATCAAAGGCCTCGATAACGGAATGCCCGGTATGCGGGAAGGGGAAAGAGCGTACATTATTTTTAACGCCGATTTCGGTTTTGGGAACAACAAAGTGGGGCAGATCCCCAAAATGTCTCCGCTCCTGTATGAGATCTGGCTGGAACAAATTATCAAAAAATAGATACCTTTGTCTTATATGAAGAAGTTTCCGCAACTAATTACCGCCGCCCTCATTGCAGGTGTGTGTGCCGGAATGACATCCTGTGCAGAAAACACAACAGAATCTCTAAAAGATATCCATGAAAAGATACTTGCGGCTCACGTAAAGACGATCCATCACGATACCCTGCAGAAGACCGAATCGGGCCTTTATTATACCATCCTTAAAGCCGGCCACGGGGCCTCAACTACAGACTCTTCCTGTGTATTTATCAGAGAGACAGTATATGATCTGAATTACAATATTACAGAAAGTACAGACGAAAATATTAGCCGTCAGTTGGGCACTTTCAGTTACGAGGATGCTTATATTCCCCTGTTGTGGTATATGGGGAACTCGGCCATTATGATGGGGCTGGAAGAAATGCTTTTGCAGATGCGTGAGGGAGATGTCCGCAGGATTTGGCTTCCTTACTGGCTTTCTGCATACTATGAAGACGGGACTTCACAGAATTCCAGCACACAGGTGTACGATCTTGAGCTTGTTAAGGTTGTCAACGATATTGACAAGTACCAAATTGATACGCTTGAATCGTTCAGAGACCGTTTTTACCCGGGTCTCGACTCGCTGGAGCGCGGTTTTTATAAAATGACTATTGTGCCCGGTACCGGAGATTCTCTCGAGTATGGTACAACGGTAAGTGCTTATTATGTGGGGAAATTTCTTGACGGACATGTCTTTGACACCAATGTGGCAGATACAGCTGTAAAATACAGAATTTACGATTCGTCCAGCGAATACTCATTGCTTGATGTGACACTTCCGGATGAAGATGATGCAGACAGTGATGACACGTCCACTGAGGATGGCTCTGTCGTAGAGGGATTCAGCAAATGTATGTTGAACATGAAATACGGCGAAGTAGCTATCTGTTTCTTCCATTCGGATTACGGGTATGGATATAGCGGTGATAGTGACAGCAGTGTTTCCGGCACCTATCCGGGGGGAGGGATTCCGGCTTATATGCCTTTATTTTTCTGGATCTATGTTCCCCTGGATGAGGATGACTCTTAATCCGGTAATCCGGTAAAATTTTTATAAAACTAATGCGGGTGTATGCAGCGTTTCTGCATGCACCCGCATCTATTAATCGGTTTTAGGTTTATAGGTTTCAACGGTAGAGGTTGGTCCGGTTCTCGGGCCATCCTCTTGTTGATTTTTACCAGACTGTTTCTTTGATTGATTCAAGTCCCGGTTGTCCGAAATATTTGGCGTTGCTGGTTCCTTTCAACCACACCCTTCTGTTAAGATTGCTGTTATTCCGTGAAAGGCTCAGCTGGGCCTTCAGGTTCTCGGTATCCAGCCTCACCGATAATGTTTTGTCTGCCGCCTGCTCGCCGGGCTGATCTGCCAAAGCAATATTGGTATCGGCAGTGATGCTTCCGGGATTATACGTGGTGCTTCCCGAGTAAGAACCGGTAATGTAGCCGCACACCCAGATCCCCTCTGTGCCGTCCGTGAGTTCCCTGGCCTGGGTTACCGAGTAAGCCGAGGCTCTGGTTTGTCCGTCCCCGGAAGTGACGGAAGTGTCCCAGTCCTGGGAGACCCACACGTGCGTAGTGTCAACGGAAAGGATAAATGATGATTCCACAATGCCTTCAGGATCCTCTGTATTGTTTACAAGAAAAGTGTACATATGTTTCTTTTCCAGTGTTCTTTCTATGGATCCCAGTAATGAATCGTTGTCTTTGAGCGATAAAGTCACTTCACCTGCGGAAAAATAACCCCAACAGCCGGAAGTCAGGCTGTTATAATCCAGCGAGCCCAAATCACCCGTGACGGTCATTGCGTATTGAGGATACTTTTCCATGAACTGGTCTCCGAAGAGTACACGTATTCCTGAATTTTCCTGCAGGCAGGTCAGCTCGACTTCAGAAGTTTGACCGCTTATTATTTCTGCGGTTTCTTCCGCATAATAATACGGGGCGTCAAATTCCGGTGCCGTGAAAGTGCGGTTATAAACAATTACCTTATACAGTCCAGGTTCCAGGGAGAGCGGCGCCCCCGAGATCTCGCTTACCGTAGCTTTCCTGATGGTGTCTCCCGCAGCATTAACCAGCAGGAAATGATAATCATCTGTCCCGGATGCCCTGGTTTTTACGCCATAAGACTTTTCTGCCGAAACGTTTACATTCAACTGCCCATTGGGCCCCGGGACAATTTTAAGCCCATTACAGGCCACTGCACATGCAAGGAGTCCCAACCCTGCAAGCATCCATTTTCTACACATAATAACTCCTTTGATTTAGTTTGTTAATAATCCGGTAGCTAAAGTATACCTTTTGCTTTATAAAAGGAGGACAATTCGTGTAAATCTTCAAAAAACATTCATACATTTGCCCCACTATTTCCAAGAAAGTTTACCATGCCATCTATCAAAAAACATCCTATTCTACCTATTCCCGAAGAAGATAAAGTCGCATTTCAATTTGAAGGTCAAACCGTTTATGGTCAACGTGGTTTTACCGTTGCCACCGCGCTGCATCAGGCCGGACTGCTGGTACATAAACACAGCCTGGCACACCGTAACCGCAGTCTTTCCTGCGGCATTGGGAAATGCGGCGCCTGTGAAATGCTTGTCGACGGCAAAGTCCGCCGGATTTGTATAACCAAAGTAGACTCCGTTAAAGAAGTACACCGTATTCCCGATTCGTTCATTCCCGGGGAGGTTGCTGCTCCTGCACAAAAACAGCAGAAAGTATACAGAACAACCGTAGCCATTATTGGTGCCGGCCCGTCCGGACTGGCTGTACGGGAAATGCTCAACAAGGCCGGGGTGGCTAACCTGGTTATTGACAATAATTCCAAAATCGGAGGTCAGTTTAACATGCAGACCCACCAGTTTTTCTTTTTTGAAAAGGAAAAACGCTTTGGGGGAATGCGTGGCTTTGACATTGCCTCGAACCTTGCCGGAGAAGACAAAGAAGGGATCCTGCTGAATTGTACCGTTTGGGATATTCTTGACAACCAGAGACTCGCAGTAAAAAACATTGAAACACAGGAAATTTTATATGTAGATACCGAGTTTCTGGTGGTAGCTACCGGAGCTGTTCCTTTCATGCCCGCTTTTAAAAACGACGATGTGCCCGGCGTATACACTGCCGCTGTAGTTCAGCGTATGATGAACAGCGAATTGACGCTGCTCGGAAAAAACATACTTACCGTAGGTGCGGGTAATATCGGATACCTGACTTCATACCAGGCCATGCAGGCCGGCGCCTCGGTTAAGGCCATAATAGAAGCCATGCCCAACGAGGGGGGATTTCCCGTGCAGGCCAACAGGGTCCGCCGGCTGGGCATTCCCATAATCACTTCCCATATTCTTCTTGAGGCTGTCCCCAACGAAGACAGGACCGGTATAGTTGGGGCTATTATTGCTGAATGTGAAAACTTTAAGGCGGTTCCTGGAACAGAAAAACGGTTAGACGGTATCGATACCATTAATATATGTACCGGCTTGATGCCCGACAGCCAGTTGCTGAAGAAAGGACTGGAGTGTTTCAGTCTCAAATGCCACGGAGTGGGCGATGCCACCCGCATCGGAGAAGGGACCTCGGCCGTTCTCAGAGGCAAACAATGTGCACTGGAAATCATGCAGCAAATGGGAATGCGCATTAATTACGATGAATACCTTGCTATTTCCAAAGAATACATAGATTCACAGCAACATCCGGTCAGGGTGCTGGAAAAACCCGTATTGCCTTCGGCCGAACGTATGGCTGCCCGTCCATTTGTGATTCCTGACTGTCTGTACGGTTTTGCATGCAATCCATGTGCGTTTGCCTGCCGTTACGGTGCTATTACCAAATCGTCCACCTCGTCGGTACCCAGGATCGATTACGACAAATGCATCGGCTGTATGGATTGTATAAATCAATGTCCCGGACTGGCCTTTTTCGGATACGATACGGCCAGGCAGATCCTTTCCCTGCCTGTTGAGTATGAAGTACATGAAGGCTCGGACGTCTTTCTTGTAGATAATTACGGAAATAAACTGGGAGAAGGTTCTATTCAGAAGGTGCTCCTGAAGCCCAATAAGACCAATGTGGCCCGTGTGAAGGTTTCCCGGGTGGATGAAGGGCGGTTTACGGATGTCCGGGGTTTCATTGTGAAAGAAAATTATCCCCTCCCCATAGTGCTTACACCGGCACAACAGGATCCGGATGCCAAAACATACCTCTGCCACTGTGAAGACGTAAGCGTAGAAGAGATCCTTGAACTCGTGGGGGACCGGACCGTGATTACGGCAGATGAATTAAAACATATTTCACGCATGGGCATGGGGACCTGCAGGGGTTCGCGCTGTATGCCGCGTGCTATCCAATATCTCCGCAGCCACGGGGTACAGGTTATATCCGAACTGACACCCAGGGGCCCAATGGCCAACCTGGTGCAGATGGGCGAATTATATCCGCCAAAAGAACCCGCTATTAATATCCTCCCGCTCACTGCCAAAGAAGCCGGCGTTCCTGTGGAAGTGGGGGCTTTTATTGCCGGAGGCGGTATTGCGGGCAGTGCGCTGTTCCGTTACATGGCCGAGTCCGGTTATAAACCGTTCCTTGCCAATAACGAAAGAGGCAGTTCCTGGCGCAATATTGCCGGTGGTCGTCCCGCTTTCAGCCTTCCCGCGCTGGCCGATATTTCCAACCATAACCAGGAGATTTTCCGTGAACTGGACCGGATAGGGAAAATTGATTTTCATCAGTCAAGGTATGTGAATTTTGTGCACGACCGGCAGACCTACGAATCACTCGATGCATCCAGGGCATGGTCCGATGCCTATATGATAGAAGCCAAAGATTTCCGTAAAGAAATTTCAGAATACTTTAATCCCGGCCTGAAACTCTATTCTCACGCCCTGATCTCAAATAATTGCTGGCAGGCAAGCCCCGGAAAGACTCTGGACCTGATACGTTATATAGGGAAGCAGCATGGTGGAACAGTACTGGAGCAAACCCGGGTTGTTGACCTGCACAAACAGGGTGATACCTATTATATCCTGGTTTTAAACCATAAACACGAATACAGAACGTATAGCACAAAATTGTTTATTAATGCATTAGGTAATAACGGAGCTGAATTTGCCCGCAAACTGGGTTACGAGACCGGTCTGTATCCTGTCAAACACCAGGCGTTTATTACTAAACGCATGCCTTTACTGGGCAAGGACGGAAATGCGCTCGATATGCTTATAGACCGCCGCAAATACAAATCATTCTCTGCCGTATACGGCCAGCAACTTACCGATACGGGACAGATAATCGGTTGTGCTTCTCCGCTGACAGATCCCCAGGAAGCGGGCAAAAACCTGAAAATCAATACAGAGGAATTCCTGCAAATAGCCGCCGAAGTATTTATTGACTGGATTCCCCAGCTGGCCGGCGTAGGATTCCAGGCCGTGTGGAGCGGATACTATGTGGAACCCAGGTATATTATTGATCCCCAAAGGGGTTTGTTCCTGGGTATGCGGGGTCATGGGTTCATGTTAAGCCAGTATCTGGGTAAGCTCTATGTAGATGCACTCTCCGGAAAAAAAGTGCCAGACTACTTCAGGCAGCTGGCACTCGACGGTCAAGGATTAAGTGAATCTGCCTTCAAATAGGCAGTACAGCAGCCAATAGGCGGGCCGTATGGCCTGCCTATTGGCAACAATTTAACTGACGCTCAATATAGCTCTCCAATGAATGGTACAGCGAGAAGATCTCTCCTTCTGTACGCAGCCGGTAATTTGCAGTAAATGTTTTCTTTATACGGCCTCCATTGTCTACAAGGATAAAGGCAGGTACGTAGTTTGAAACCTCGTCCGTAAATAAAGCATCTCCATAGAACAGACGTGTGAATTCATTTTCTTTTACGGCAGGCCACGGTCCCGGAGGAGTAAATACCGGCCTGCTTTCCCACCATATCTTCTTTCCTGTTGCGGAATCTATATCTTCCAGCCCGTTTTCTTTAATATAATTTAAATAAGCCTCTTCGTCACCTTCTGTTTCCAGGAAAACACCATATACATTCAGTCCGTAGGGATGAAATTCTTCATACAGCTCTTTTACCTTGGGCAGGAAATTATGGCAGTCGGGGCACCACGAGGCACCAATATAAAGCATGGTCATCCTGGCCTGGTTCCGGTAAACTTTGCTAAATGCCAGTTCCGTTCCGGCCGAATCGGGAATGGAAAGTACAAAATCGGCAGTGGGGGCTCCGAATTCCTGCAAGCCCAACTGGGAAATCTCTACAGATATCTGTAATGAACCGCCCGCCGAGGCTATAATGTTTCCGCTGCGGCCGGCGGCAGAGGGAATGTCGGCAACTGAAACAAAGAGAGTGTCCACCACTCTTTCATAGGTAAGCCAGTCCCCGTCGCCTTCGGAAACCGAGGGAGTCCAGTTGGGAACGTTCGTATTGATCATGAACTTCATAATATTGTTATCCCTTGGATTAACGATAACAAAGGAGCCTACTTCTCCGTAAAACGAAAGATAGGCATTTGGATCCAGGATATTCTGCTGCTCCACATAGATGTCTTTTGTCTGTCCGGCAGAGGACCTGACGGTAAGAATAGCCGAGCGCGTCGATGAGGAAGGCAGCGGTTGAGCCTGAATGGTAACGGGAGTGGTGCCGGCAATAAATTTATCCGGATAAACAGTAAGCCAGCTGGCATCGGCAGGCTTTTCAACAGTCCAACTTTCAGTTGATTTTACGGTAAAGGTCTTTTCACCTGCTGTCGCACTGAAGGAAATGGTAACAGGCGACACGGTAAGGGTACTTGTCTGATCGGGCTTAATGCATGACCATGCCAGCATCAGCGATAAGGCCAGTACAGATCCTTTGAGAATAAGAGTTTTCATAGAAATAATTAATGTTTACGTAAAGTCAAAGTAAAACATTTTTTATGAAAAGGCAAAACAACGTTCAAATGCTTACCTTTGCGAATTGGAGATATCATTCATATGCCTATAGTTACACTTACCAGTGATTGGAAGCGGCAAGACTATTATTCCGGTATTCTTAAGGGAGAATTACTGGGTATAGCTTCTTTGGTGACTATTACCAATGAGATCAACCCGTTTGATGTGCGTATGGGCGTTTTTGTGCTTAGGCAGGTTTTCAGGTATTATCCCAATGGAACCATTCACCTGCTGGCCGTCCAGGCCCAGGCGACTGACCAGATGCCTATGGCAGTTGCCTTTTATGAACAGCAGTATTTTATTTCGATAAACGACGGCCGATTCTCTCTCCTTTTCGATTCCGGGCCTGAATGGATCAGGGCCATTTGCACCTCAGTGCACACTATGGCAGAAGTGGAAGCCTATGTTAAGGGAATCCGCGCTGTTGTTGAGGATAAGCTCAATGTTATGACGCTTCCGGCCGAGATGATGACCGAAGTAAACCCCAGTCCCGTATCTGAAGAAAATTATATCATGGGACAGGTAATATATATAGATTCCTACGGAAATGCCATCACAAACGTGACACGGGCATTATTTGAAAAAACAGGCCGGGGAAGGGCTTTCAGGATATATATTCAGGGCCCGTACACTAAGGTAGAAAGAATGTGGCATCAGTATGGCGGAGTACGTCCCGGAGAGTTACAGGCTCTGTTCAACAGTGCCGGCCTGCTTGAGTTGTGCATATACCTCGGAAACCTGGCCGTACTGGAAAACGTTTCACTTTACGATGAAATACAGATACAATTTCAATAAGATACATGGATAGAAAAAAAGTAATTGAGGATTTTGGAAAACTCCTCGACATAATGGACCGGTTACGTGCCGAGTGTCCCTGGGACAGGGAACAGACTTTAGATACCCTTCGCACCCTTACCATTGAAGAGACGTATGAGCTCAGTGATGCTATTCTTGAAAATGACCTGCATGAGATCTCCAAGGAATTGGGCGATTTGTTGCTTCATATAGTGTTCTATGCAAAGATAGGAGAAGAAAAAGGCGCATTTGACATGGATTACGTGATCAATCGCCTTTGTGAAAAACTGATTTACAGACATCCGCATGTTTTTGGGACCATAGAGGCTGATAATTCTGCCGAGGTTATCCGGAACTGGGAACAATTAAAGATCAAAGAAAAAGACGGAAACAAGTCGGTGCTTTCGGGAGTCCCCAGTGGTCTGCCGGCGCTGGTCAAAGCATACCGCGTCCAGGATAAAGTACGTGCACTGGGATTCGACTGGGAAGCCCGGGAGCAGGTGTGGGATAAGGTTACCGAGGAAATAGGGGAATTTAAGGCCGAATGGGAAAAAGCCGACGCGGACCGGATGGAGGCTGAATTCGGAGATGTGTTGTTCGCCCTGGTTAACGCGGCCCGTCTCTACGGAATTAACCCCGAGACAGCGCTTGAACGAACGAACAGAAGATTCATTGACCGCTTTGAATACCTCGAGGAAAAAACAATAAAACAAGGTCGTTCATTAAAGGATATGACATTGGGACAAATGGAGGAGATATGGCAGGAGGCAAAATGTCGCGATAAGGAATGATTGTATGGACGAACATTGGCTGACGAGATCTGAATGGCTTGTAGGTACTGACGGACTGGATAAATTAAAAAAAAGCACTGTGCTGGTAGCCGGCCTGGGAGGCGTAGGTTCCTATGCGGCCGAGATGCTGGCCCGGGCCGGTGTGGGTCATCTTATTCTGATAGATAACGACAAGGTAACTCTTACAAACCGTAATCGTCAATTGCCTGCCCTGGTGAGCACAGAGGGCCTTATGAAAACGCAGGTAATGGCGGCCCGTCTAAGGGATATCAATCCTGTCATCGGGCTTACGCTCATTGAAGAATATCTTGATGAACAATCCGTTCCCCGTCTCCTGGCGGGATTTATGCCCTCCTATGTGGTGGATGCCATAGATACGCTTTCCCCCAAGATTGCTCTTATATGTTATTGTATGGAACATAGCCTTCCCCTGGTAAGTGCTATGGGGGCCGGAGCTAAAATGGATGCCACGCAGGTAAGGGTAGGCGATATATCCAAAAGCTTCAATTGTCCGCTGGCCTTCATGTTGCGTAAAAGATTACGCAAACTGGGTGTCCGGAAAGGGTTTAAAGTGGTTTTTTCCCAGGAGCTTCCGGACCCGGGAGCGGTCATTCCCTGCGACGACAGAAACAAAAAATCACAGGTGGGCACTATATCCTACCTCCCGGCTGTTTTCGGATGTGTGTGCGCCCAGACTGCAATACGGGATATAATAGATTTTTGTATCTTTGAAAATTCCCTTAACGAATTGATATGATTTTTGACATAAGAGAGATCACCACACGGAAGGAACTCAGACGGTTTTGCAGATTTCCTTTACGGTTATATAAAAATTGTCCCCAATACGTTCCCACGCTTGTTTTTGACGAAGTTAACAGCATATTCGATTCCCCCTGTATGTCTTACTGCAAAAGGAAAATCCTTATTGCATGCAATCAAAAAGGACAAATAGTAGGACGGGTTGTAGGAATGATCAATCCCCGCGCCAATGAATTATATAATTACAAACGGGTACGTTTCGGCTGGTTTGATGTGATAGAAGACTTTGAGGTGGCCCGGGCGCTGATAGATGCCATTGCCGCATGGGGCCGGTCACAAGGCATGGACCAGATACACGGTCCGCTGGGATATAACACTTGGTATAAACAGGGAATGCTGGTTGAAGGTTTTGAGAACATCCCACAGTTTAATTGTATCTACAACTATGCCTATTATCCCGGATTCCTGGAAAAACTCGGATTCATGAAGGAGGTGGACTGGCTTCAGTATATCATGCCGGCCAAACAACCTATACCTGATAAAGTGGAGCGTCTGAATGACGTGATTCTGAAACGCTATAACCTGCATTTGTTAAAATGGAAGTCTCCAAAGGATTTTAAGCCTTATCTCGATGATTTTTTCAAAATGTACAACAGGAGCTTCATGGCTGTGTATAATTTCATTCCCCTTACCCCGGAAGAAATAAAAGCCAATGCCGGTTTTTATATGAAACTCATTACTCCGTCTCTTTCCTCTTTTGTGATGGACGAAAATAATCAGGTTGTCGCATTTTCAATATGTTTTCCCAGCCTCTCCAAGGCGTTGCAGAAAGCCCGAGGATACCTGTTTCCTTTCGGCTGGTTCCATTTATTGAAAGCTTTTCTGTTTTATAAGGATATTGACCTCATGCTCAACGGGGCCCATCCCGAATGGAAGGGAAGGGGGCTCAGCTCTATTTACCATTACAAAACAAACCATACGGCCATAAAACGCAACCTGCGATGGGCTGTTACCAATCCGCAAATTGAATCCAATCACGCCATAGATGTCTGGAAAGAGTACGATACCAGACTTTATATGCGCAGACGTTGTTATATTAAAAACATTGATACAAAAAAATAAGATAAAATGACTGTTCAGGAAATAGTGTCACTGGTTAACGGCACGCTTTTATGCGGCAATATAAAAGAAGATGATGCGGTGGATTATTGTTTTGCATCGGACCTGATGAGCGATGTATTAACTGTTCGCCGATCCGATTTTTTGCTGATGACAGGACTTGCCAATGTGCAAAGCATACGAACGGCCGAGATGAGTGATCTCCGGTATATTCTGCTGGTTAGAGGCAAAGTACCTACTCAGGAAATGCTGGACCTTGCATGTGAGAACGATATGGTTCTTATCCAGAGCCCATTCTCGATGTTTAAAACGGCAGGAATTTTATACAGCGCCGGAATGAAGGGTGTATTTTAGTGAACTTATCGTTTAATATACAGGGAGGAGATTTTACAATGGCCGGGACAGCTTCGTCCCAGGTAAAACGGGCTCTTAAACAATTGGGAGTTGATGCTTCCGTTATCAAAAGAGTTGTCGTGGCTTTGTATGAAGCCGAGGTAAATATAGTTGCTCATGCATACAAAGGAATTATTACTGCTGATATAGATCCTGAGCGTGTTTTTCTGAGGCTTGTGGATGAAGGGCCCGGTATTGAAGATATAGAAAAAGCAATGACCCCGGGTTTTTCCACAGCTTCGCAGGAAGTTCGCGAAATGGGATTTGGCGCGGGAATGGGGTTACCCAATATCAGCCGGAATGCCGATGTCCTGAACATACATTCCATTCCCGGAAAAGGCACCACGTTGGAGATAACCATACTAATTAAATAATATTATGGATAAGCAACCGCATATGTTTCATCACGCACTCCGGATCCGCCAGGAAGCGTGCATAGGGTGTTCGCGTTGCATGCGTGTTTGTCCAACCGAAGCACTCAGGGTTACCGGCGGAAAGGCCACACTCCATCCGGGTTTATGTGTCGATTGCGGAGAATGTTTTAATGTCTGTCCTTCCAGGGCCATTGTGGTGGAAGATGATGATATTACGCAGATATTCAATTATAAACACCGTATCCTCCTGATCCCGGCCATATTCTTTGCTCAGTTTCAGGAGAAACTTACGCTGGAAGAGATCAACAGTGTCCTGTACGAAATAGGTTTTACCGAATTATGTACGGTAGAACAGGGAGTCGACCTGCTTGTAGATGAGATAAATAAGTATATTGACACCTTTGAAGGGTCAAAACCGGTGATCTCCTCGTTTTGTCCGGCAGTTATCAGGCTCATCCAAGTGCGTTTTCCTGTGTTTGCAGATCAGATTTTGCGATTACTGCCCCCGTTGGAGGTAACCGCTCAATATTACAGGGAAGATTATGCCCGACATGGGGTTCCCCTTGACGATGTGGGTATTTTTTACGTCACGCCCTGTGCGGCCAAGATAGCCGCCATTAAAGCTCCGGTGGGCGGGTATGTTTCGCCCATCAACGGAGTCATTAACATGACTCAGCTATATAATAAAGTGTTCCTTGCTTACAAACAAAAAAGGAACGATTCTGAACATTGCTCTCTGGTACATTCTTCTCTTTCCAAAACCGGGATACAATGGGCTACTACCGGTGGTGAAGCCTCACATATACGGGGCCGCTCCCTGGCCATTGACAGTATGCCCAATGTGATTGATTTTCTTGAACGACTTGAAAATGAGGAGATAACGGGGGTTGATTATCTGGAACTTCGTGCCTGTGATATGTCATGCTGCGGAGGGATCCTTGTTCAGAGTAACCGGTTTCTGGTTAAAGAAAGACTGGATCAGCTGGCCAAAGACCTTCCCGATAAGCATCCATTGGATGAATCTTTCCGGGAGACCTGTTCGGGGTGTATACCTATGGATAAGATAGAACCCCGGGCCATGGTAAAGTATCATTCCGATATTAATATAGCCCTGGAACGTATGGAGGAATCGCGCAGGTTACGCCGGCTGCTGCCGAATATTGACTGCGGGGCCTGCGGGGCTCCTTCGTGTGAAGCGCTGGCAGACGATATCGTCTGCGGCAGGGCTTCTCTGGACAATTGCCTGCTTATCCACGCCCACGAAGCCGATCCTGCTACAATTGAACAAATCTGGGGAAAGAAGCGATTTAATAAATAACTGTGCTATGACTGTAAAAGATATGAAAGACGCGTTGAATCTGCGCGTTTTTGCCGGAGAAGGCAACCTGGGAAACGTTATTAAAGGAGGTTATACTTCTGACCTTCTGAGCGATGTTATGGGACATGCCGAGGCCAACCATGTGTGGATCACACTGCAAACCCATAAAAACATAATGGCGGTGGCGTCTTTGAAAGAACTGGCCGCCATTGTTCTTGTCAAAGGCTATGAACCCGACGCAGATACCCTTGACCTGGCTAAACAGGAAGGAATTCCGATACTCGGAACCGGGGAAGAAGCATTTGAAACATCGGGGCGACTGTACGGGCTGCTCCACTGCTGATCATGATCTCTGTAAAGGCAGATCTGCATATCCATACCTTTTTATCGCCCTGCGGCGATATAGAGATGACACCACGCCATATTGTAGAAGCGGCTCTTGGGAAAGGTGTGCAGATGATTGCCATAACGGACCACAACAGCACTTTGCAGGCTCCCGTAATACAGGAGCTTGGCGCCGGGCTGGGTTTGGAGGTGATCTGTGGCGCCGAGATTACCACCAAAGAAGAAGTGCATTGCCTGGCATTGGTAGAAACTCCCGGACAACGACAGGAACTCCAGTCTTTTCTTGATACATACCTTCCGCATATTGAGAACAATCCTGAAAAATTCGGATACCAGTTCTGGATAGATACCAACGAGCAGGTGTTGGGCGAAGCTCCCTGGCTGCTTATTTCTGCACTGGACAGAACCATTGAACAGGTAGAAGCATTTGTGCATTCCATTGGCGGTCTTTTTATCCCTGCCCACATTAATAAAATGCGGGACTCGGTGATCAGCCAGCTTGGTTTTTTGCCCCCCGATTTGAAAGTAGACGCCCTGGAACTCTCCAGGCATATCACGCCGCAGGCTTTTATTACCTCCAACCCCTACCTGAAAGACTATTTTTTCATTCGCTCATCCGACGCTCATTTCATTCAGGATGTGGGGTCGGTATTCACAGAATTTCAGATGGAAACAATAGATTTCCATGGACTTAGAAACGCCTTTATCAGACAGTAACTATGAATGATCTCGCCTTGCATTTGCTGGATATTGTCCAAAACTCACTGGTAGCCGGGGCTACCTTTATTAAAGTATATATCGGGGAAAATCCTGTGGATAACCAGGTGACCATGACCGTTGAGGATAACGGGAAAGGCATGACACCCGAACAGCTGAGTAAACTTTCGGATCCCTTTTTCACTTCAAGAACCACACGAAAGGTGGGTTTGGGCGTGCCGTTGCTCAGGCAGGCAGCCGAACAGGCCGGAGGAGGGTTGGAGGTCTCCTCGGAACCCGGAAAAGGAACTTCCCTGACCGTCTGGTTTGAATACAGTCATCTGGATCGGCCTCCCATGGGCGATCTGCCCAATGCCATGGTACTCCTTATCTCGGCAAATCCCCGGGTTGAGTTTGAATATACCTACGAATACGATCACCGTTGTTACCGCATTGCCACCCCGGAAATAAGGGAAGTTCTGGATGGTCTTCCGCTGACGGACGTTCACGTAATAAAGATGTTGCAGGAGATGATCACAGAAAATCAAAATGACCTTAAAGTTTGCCAAATCCAATAATTTGGGCTTATTTTGCGGATTCATTTAAATGATACATTATTTTTTAACAGTTTATTGATATGACTAAAATTAAATCATTGGACGATTTGCGAAACAGAAAACTGCAACTCGAACAAAGTATGGACATTAGGGAGAAAAGCAATAATCCCGAAAGTCTGGTGCAGATAAAAGTGGCTATGGCTACCTGCGGGATTGCATCGGGCGCACGCGAGGTTATGAATGCTCTTCTTGAAAAGGTTGAAAAAGAAAAGGTACCCGCCGTTATCACACAGACCGGATGCATGGGTTATTGCTATGCTGAACCTACGGTTGAAGTTAAGAAACCCGGACACGATCCCGTGGTATTTTCATATGTAGACGTTAAAAAAGCAGGCGAAATAGTAGATAAATACATTCTTAAGAATGAGTTGCTTGACGGCATTCTTCCAGTAAACTACCAGACGATTTAATACTAATAACATAAGACCATAATGTATAAAATGCAATTACTTGTTTGCGGAGGAACCGGATGCCGGGCTTCTGCAAGCGCACAAATTGTAGAAAACCTTAATGCGTCCCTTAAAGCCCATGGGCTGGAGGAAGATGCTCAGGTGGTTACCACCGGATGTTTTGGTTTCTGCGAAAAAGGACCTATTGTGAAGGTGATCCCCGACAATACTTTTTACACCCAGGTCAAACCCGAAGATGCGGAAGAAATTATTGCCGAACATGTTCTCAAAGGAAGAAAGGTAACCAGGTTACTCTATGAAAATCCCAAAACGCAGGAGCATGTGGCTGACTCCAAACACATGGGATTTTACCAGAAACAGATCCGTATTGCTTTACGTAACTGCGGCTTCATCAATCCCGAAAATATTGACGAATATATTGCACGTGACGGTTATTCCGCATTGGCACAGGTGCTTGCCGACCTTACTCCGCAGCAGGCCATTGATATGGTCAAGCAGAGCGGTTTGCGCGGCAGGGGCGGAGCCGGTTTTCCTACCGGTTTAAAATGGGAGATCGCCAGCAAGAACAGTGCAGATCAGAAGTATGTAGTATGTAACGCAGACGAAGGAGACCCGGGTGCTTTCATGGACCGTTCCATCCTGGAAGGTGACCCCAACTCAATCATTGAGGCTATGGCTATTTGCGGCTATTGCATTGGAGCCAGCAAGGGGCTGGTTTACATTCGTGCTGAATATCCTCTGGCTATCAAACGTTTGCAAATTGCCATTGAACAGGCACGCGAATGCGGACTGTTGGGCGAAAACATACTGGGAAGCAAATTCTCATTCGACATGGAATTGCGTTACGGTGCAGGCGCTTTTGTCTGCGGAGAGGAAACCGCTTTGATCCACTCCATGGAAGGGTCACGGGGTGAACCTACATTCAAGCCGCCGTTCCCTGCTCAGAGCGGATACCTTGGCAAACCCACCAACGTGAACAACGTGGAAACGTATGCCAATATCCCCGTTATCTTCCTCAAGGGACCGGAGTGGTTCTCCAGTATCGGTACGGAAAAATCAAAAGGCACCAAAGTGTTTGCGCTGGCCGGCAAGATCAATAACGTGGGTCTTATTGAAGTTCCCATGGGAATTACCCTGCGTGAGATTATCTATGAGATCGGCGGAGGTATAAAGGGTGGCAAAGAATTCAAGGCCGTTCAGACGGGTGGTCCTTCCGGAGGTTGCCTTACCAAGAAACACCTGGACACTCCCATTGATTATGACAGCCTTGTAGCAGCAGGTTCCATGATGGGATCGGGCGGAATGATCGTAATGGACGAAGACGACTGTATGGTTGCCATAGCAAAATTCTATCTGGAATTCATTGTAGAGGAATCCTGCGGAAAATGTACGCCCTGCCGTGTAGGCAACAAGCGTATGCTGGAACTGCTGGAGAAGATATGCAATGGGAAAGGCAATATGGGCGACTTGGAACAGTTGCGGAACCTGGCTCTGGTGATTAAGGATACCGCTTTGTGCGGACTGGGTCAGACCTCGCCCAACCCCGTCCTTTCAACTCTTGACAATTTCTACGACGAGTACCTGGCCCACGTGCAGGATAAAGTTTGCCCTGCCGGCCAATGCCGGGCTTTGCGTCACTATTTCATAAATCCTGACATATGTACGGGTTGTACCCTTTGTGCACGCAATTGTCCCGTTCAGGCCATTACCGGTGAAAAGCGTCAGCCTCATACCATCAACCAGGAGATTTGCATCCATTGCGGGGTATGTTATCAGAAGTGTAAGTTTAATGCTATTACTGTCCAATAAGCGAGAATATGGAAACTATAAAACTGACTATAGACAATAAAGCCGTTGAAGTTCCCAAAGGAACCACTGTATTGAAGGCGGCAAAAGAAGCAGGGATACATATTCCTACGCTTTGTTATATGAACATGGAACATCTGGGTATTGAAAACAAACCCGGCGGTTGCCGTGTATGTGTATGCGAAGTCCAGGGACGCAGAACTTTAGTTCCTGCCTGCGTTACTGAATGTACAGAAGGCATGGAAGTCAAGACACATTCTCTCCGCGTGCTGAATTCAAGACGTACGGTGGTTGAACTATTATTGTCCGATCACCCGAAGGATTGTCTTACCTGTCTTAAATCGGGACGTTGCGAACTGCAATCCCTGGCCAACATGATGGGTATACGCGAGATACACTGCGAGGCTACCGCCGCCATGTCTACCTACAGAAAGGATGCCTCTCCTGCCATTATCCGTGATATGGACAAGTGTGTAATGTGTCGCAGCTGCGAAACTGTATGTAACGATGTTCAGACAGTTGGTGCACTTAGCGCCGTGAACCGCGGTTTCATGGCCGTTGTGGCTCCTGCCTTTGAACAGGAATTGACAGATTCCCCCTGTACCTTCTGCGGACAGTGCGTAGCTGTATGTCCCACAGGAGCTCTTACAGAAGTTGACCATACTCCCAAGGTTATCCGTGCCCTGGCAGATCCTGCCAAAACGGTGGTGGTACAGACCGCTCCGGCCGTACGCGCCGCTTTGGGTGAAGAATTCGGTTATCCCGCAGGCACCTCCGTAACCGGAAAGATGGCTGCTGCCCTTCGTGCCCTCGGATTCGACAAGGTATTCGATACCGACTTTGCTGCGGACCTCACCATCATGGAAGAAGGCACCGAATTGCTCGACCGTATAAGCCGTCACCTCCAGGGAGACAAGAGCGTAAGATTACCTATTCTTACTTCATGCTGCCCTGCATGGGTGAACTTCTTTGAATGCAATTATCCCGATATGCTGGACGTACCTTCAACCGCCCGCTCCCCGCAACAAATGTTCGGTTCCGTTGCCAAGACCTATATGGCTAATAAAATGGGTATCAAACGCGAAGATATGGTGGTCGTATCCATTATGCCCTGTCTGGCAAAGAAATATGAATGCCAGCGTGAAGAGTTCTCGGTAGACGGGAATCCCGATGTAGATTATGCTTTGTCTACCCGTGAACTGGCCCAACTGATAAAAATGGCCAATATAGATTTCAGAAACTTGCCCGATGAGGATTTTGACCATCCTATGGGAGAATCTACCGGTGCCGGAGTTATTTTTGGTGTAACCGGCGGTGTGATAGAAGCAGCTACCCGTACTGCATACGAAGTATTCACAGGCAAGAAGCTCGAAAAAGTAGATTTCACCGAGCTTCGCGGTTTGGAAGGAATCCGTACCGCAACCGTGGATTTCAACGGAACTCCTATTCATATTGGGATTGCCCATACTCTGGGGAATGCGCGCAAATTGCTTGACGGCATTAAAAAGGGAATGTATAACTTCCATGCCATTGAGATCATGGCCTGTCCGGGCGGTTGTATTGGCGGTGCCGGTCAGCCGCTGCACAGAGGCAATTCTTCATTCATAAAGGCCCGTATGGAAGCTATTTATAAAGAAGACGCCGCGAAACCCATCCGCAAATCACATGAGAATCCCGAGATCATTGCTCTGTACGAAGATTTCCTTGGCAAGCCGCTCAGTGAAAAATCACATCATTTGTTACATACCCATTATTTCGGTCACCCGAAAAAATAACCCTTAATAGCTAATCTTATGAATAAATTGATTTTAAACGATTGTCACAAAAAGACCATAAAAGATATTTGTGATTCTTTTGGGAATAAACCGGGTGAACTTATAAATGTATTACACAAGACCCAGGAGCATTTCGGATATCTTCCCGAAGAAGTACAGAAAGAGGTGGCTGTTAATCTGAATATGTCTCTTGCTAAAGTATACGGAGTGGTTTCCTTTTATACTTTCTTTACCATGACTCCCAAGGGAAAATATCCCATTTCCGTTTGCATGGGCACTGCCTGTTTTGTACGGGGAGCAGAAAAGATTGTGGAAGCTGTTGAAAAAGAATTGAATATTAAAGTTGGCGGTGTTACGGAAGACGGAAAATTCTCTTTAGACTGTCTCCGTTGCATTGGAGCCTGTGGCCTTGCTCCCGTAATGATGATTGGAGGCAAGGTGCATGGCCGTTTGGAACCGGGAATGATCAAAGGCATTCTTGACAGTTACGAATAACGGTCTTATTTTTATGAAGAAGCTGCCTCATTTGGGGCAGCTTCTTTTGTTTTACCTAAAAATAGTATCTTTGCGCGATTAATAAAAATATATGCCCGAAAATTCATTACTGACAAAACTGGCGGGTATTAGCCGCAAATATGAAACGCTGCAGCAGCAGTTATCGGATCCCGGTCTTATCCAGGATATGAAACGCTATGTTGCCCTGAATAAAGAATATGCCGAAATTGGCCCTGTTATTGAAGCCGGAAGAAAATACAGGACGGCGCTGGACCACCTGAACGAAGCCAAAGAGATCCTGGCTGTTGAAAAAGACGAGGAAATCCGTGAAATGGCCAAAGAAGAAATTGCGTTACTGGAAGAACAGGTCCCGAATATTGAGAACCGTATTAAAATTCTACTTATTCCGGCAGATCCACAGGACAGCAAGAACGCCATAATGGAGATACGTGCAGGAACCGGAGGAGACGAAGCCTCCATTTTTGCAGGGGACCTCTTTCGTATGTACAGTCGCTTTATTGAGAAGAAAGGCTGGAAAATGGAGATTACCGGTGTGTCCGAAGGAACCTCCGGAGGTTTTAAAGAAGTTATTTGCAAGATCAGCGGTGCGGGCGTGTATGGAATACTCAAATACGAAAGCGGTGTACATCGCGTGCAACGTGTCCCCCAGACAGAAACACAGGGGAGGGTACATACTTCCGCCGCCTCGGTTGCGGTGCTTCCCGAGGCCGATGAGTTTGATATTGAACTCAACGAAAAAGATATCAGAAAGGACACTTTCTGTTCCTCTGGGCCCGGCGGTCAGAGCGTGAATACTACTTATTCGGCTATTCGCCTCACTCACATTCCCTCGGGGATTGTTGTACAATGCCAGGATGAGAAATCTCAGCTGAAAAATTACGACAAAGCACTGGCCGAGTTGCGTACCCGGTTGTACAATATGGAGTACGAGAAATACCTGAATGAGATTTCGGCCAAAAGGAAAACAATGGTGTCTACGGGGGACCGATCGGCCAAGATCCGCACCTACAATTACCCTCAAAGCCGTGTAACCGATCACAGAATCAATTATACAATGCATAATCTGCCGGTCTTCATGGACGGTGAAATCCAGGAAGTGATAGAGCAGCTGCAGATTGCCGAAAATTCAGAAAGATTAAAAGATGACGCTTCGGACACTAAGTGAACAAATTGGCCTTAAGCACAGTTGCCTGTGTGTGGGCCTCGATACGGCTTCTGCCTCTTTTACCTTCAATAAAGAGGTTATTGATGCAACGGCTCCGTATTCCGTTGCATACAAACCCAATGTTGCCTTCTACGAAGCGGGAGGCTCGGAGGGTTGGAAATGTCTGGAAAAGACGGTCGCCTATATCAGATCACACTATCCGGAACATTTTGTGATTGCCGATGCCAAGAGAGGTGATATTGGTAATACTGCGGTGCAGTATGCCAGGGCTTTTTTTGAGCATATGGACTGCCATGCGGTAACCATGGCTCCGTACATGGGCTACGATTCAATTGCTCCTTTCCTCGAATATGAGGGTAAATGGGTAATATTGCTTGTGTTGACGTCGAATCCTTCTGCCAGTGATTTTGAAACACTCACCTTGTCAGACGGTCGTCCCCTGTACCGGAAGGTTATTGAAACAGCCAATACGTGGGCCGGTCCCCAAAAAATTATGTATGTTGCGGGTGCTACACGGTCACTTGTGCTTGAAGAGATTCGCCAGGCTGCCCCGGATCATTTTCTGCTGGTTCCCGGAGTGGGAGCCCAGGGCGGTTCTGTTGAAGAAGTGTTCCGTTATGGAAAAAACAGTCAGGGCGGGCTTCTGATAAATGTGTCACGGGGGATCGTACAGTCGCCCCTTGGTCCGGAAGCTGCTGCACGCAATTACGCCAAGGAGTTTGCGAAATACCTTTAGGTGCCGGGTTTGTTGATCAGTAACCCGGCATAGTTCCTGTCAATTATGTCAGCTTTTCCCTGTTTCAGTGTTTGGTACCACTTTTGTATTTGATTCAGGACCTGCGGCAGCAGTGTTTCGGGAGAATAAGTTTTTCCCGTTTCGAGTGCCAGTGACGAGGGATTGGGCGCCCCGTCGAACCGGGTTTGGTTTATATTAATACCAAATCCTATGATACTGGAGACCAGTTGGCTTCCCGATAGCTGATGTTCTATAAGTATCCCGCAGATTTTATTGGGCCCAATGTAGATATCGTTCGGCCATTTGATTCCCGGTTTCAAATGGAATGTGCGCAAAAAGTCGCAAATAGCCAGAGCGGTACATTTTGATATAAAGAATTGTTCGTTGGCCGGCAGGAAAACGGGACGAAGCAGGATTGTAGCCAACAGGTTCAGTCCCCGTTCGCTTTCCCAATGGCGGTCGTATTGTCCCCGTCCCTTTGTTTGAAAAGGAGCCGTCCAGACAGTACCTTCGGAGGCTGTGGCTAAGTTTCTGTGTGCTTCTGAATTGGTGGAATCAATCTCGTCAAACCGGATTATCTGGAAGTTTATCATGGGCGCAAAAGTAGCAATTAATAATTATCTTTGTAAGATATTGAATAGTATATGAGAGAAATTGAGATTATCGCCGGCGCTATGCTGGATAAGAAAGCCGGGGAAGTCTGCAGTCTGGATCTGACAAAGCTGGGAACTTCCATTTGTGACCATTTTGTCATCTGTCACGCAGATTCCGGTGTTCAGGTGGGTGCTATAGCAGATGAAGTGGAAAAGCAGATGGCGGAAAAGGCCGGAAGAAAAGTAAGAAGATGTCAGGGAAAGGAAAACAGGTTCTGGATCATACTGGATTACTCAGATATTGTAGTCCATATTTTTCAAACGGAATACAGACGTTTTTACAGACTGGAAGATCTGTGGGCCGATGCGGTGATTAAACATTATTCAGAGTAACATTTTAGATTAGATTATGAACGGAAACATACCCAACAAGCCGGGAAAATCTCCGGGGACACCGCAGAAACGGAAAATAAATCCCATCTACTGGGTTTATATCCTCGCCCTGGGCGTTATTATTTATTTTATGTTTACCAATGGCTCCGGCGATCCTGTAAAAACGGAATGGCTTACGGTAAAAGAACAGATGGTCCCGCAACGGGAGGTCGAGAAGATTGTATTTATTAGTAACCTGCAAAGGGGTGAGGTATATATTAAGCCAGACAGCCTTGAAAAATATAAAGCAAAATTCGGAGACAAGATACCCAAGTTTGCACCACAATTTTATTTCATCGTTTCTGAGAACTTCGACGCCGAATCCCAGATTGAAGAAATCCGCAGTGCTTTGCCCGAAGACCAGCGTTTTAAATTTGAGGTAGATCTTCGCTCCAACTATTGGGGCAGGATTTTGGAATGGCTCATGATTCCCGTTATTATGATTCTTATCTGGGTTTTTATGTTCCGTCGCATGTCACGCGGTGCAGACGGCGGAGCCGGGGGTGGCGGAATATTCAACGTGGGTCGTTCGCAAGCCAAGCTTTTTGAGAAAGAAAAGGCTACAGCCAACGTCACATTCAAAGATGTTGCCGGCCTGGAAGAAGCTAAGGTGGAGGTAATGGAAATTGTAGATTTTCTGAAAAATCCTCAAAAATATACTAACCTGGGAGGGAAGATCCCCAAGGGGGCTCTGTTGGTAGGTCCTCCGGGAACCGGAAAGACCCTTTTGGCCAAGGCTGTTGCCGGTGAAGCCAATGTGCCCTTTTTCTCTATTTCCGGATCTGATTTTGTTGAAATGTTCGTGGGAGTAGGAGCATCGCGGGTTCGTGATCTTTTCCGGCAGGCAAAGGAAAAAGCACCCTGTATAGTCTTTATTGACGAGATAGACGCTGTGGGACGTGCGCGAAGCAAGAATGCGGGTTTTACCTCAAATGATGAACGTGAAAACACACTTAACCAGTTGCTTACCGAGATGGACGGTTTTGGTTCCAACAGCGGTGTAATTATCCTGGCCGCAACCAACCGGGCCGATATTCTGGATAAAGCACTCATGCGTGCCGGCCGTTTTGACCGGCAGATCCATGTGGACTTGCCTGAGTGCAAGGAAAGACTCGAAATATTCAAAGTACATTCCCGCCCGCTGAAACTGGAAGAAGGTTTTGACCTGGAGTTTCTGGCAAAACAAACGCCCGGCTTTTCGGGTGCCGATATAGCCAACGTATGTAACGAGGCTGCTCTTATTGCAGCCCGTAAAGACAAACCGGCCATCCAGAAGCAGGATTTTCTCGATGCCATTGACAGGATTGTAGGTGGTTTGGAGCGCAGAAGCAAAATCATCAGTCCGGAAGAAAAGCGTACGATTGCTTTTCACGAGAGCGGTCACGCCACCGTGAGCTGGATGCTGAAGTATGCCAATCCACTTCTGAAGGTTACCATTATTCCCAGAGGACGTGCCTTGGGCGCTGCCTGGTATCTTCCCGAGGAAAGACAAATTACCACCGTTGAGCAAATGATGGACGAAATGGCTGCCACTCTGGGCGGACGCGCAGCAGAAGAAGTAATGATAGGCAAGATTTCGACGGGAGCCATGAACGACCTGGAAAAAGTCACCCGGCAGGCTTACGCCATGGTTTCATACCTGGGAATGAGCGAAAAAGTTGGGAATATATGCTTCTACGATTCGTCTGAAAGCGCCGGGTTCACCATAGGCAAACCATACAGCGAAACAACGGCACAACTGATAGATAAAGAGGCAAAGAGACTTATTGACGAAGCCTATGAAACGGCCCGTAAAGTATTGAAAGAGCATAAAGAAGGATTCCTTAAACTGGCCGAACAACTGCTGGAAAAAGAAGTTATTTTTGCCGATGATCTGGAGACGATTTTTGGTAAACGACAAGTAGCAACAAGTGAGCACGCTAATTAAAAGAAGCCTTTCCGGCCTGGTATTCATTCTGTTGATGGTCGCGGGCCTGCTGGTGCATCCATTGGGATACGCAATTCTTATGACGTGTTTCGTGGGCATTATGGTCATTGAATTTTACAGAATGACTGTCAAAGAAGAGAATAAAACGGGGCAGGTATTGGGTTTCCTATCTGCCCTTTTGCTTTTCCTGACCACTTATGTGGTCGCCAGATATGGTGTTGGGGCCTCACGCTATATGATGCTTTTGTTAATCCTGTCCGTTACCGCAACCTGGATAAGCGTTCTTTACCACAAATCGGAATCTGCTTACAGAACGGGAGCCTTTCTCTTGTTGCCGCTTGTATATATCGTTTTTCCCTTCTCCACATTCAATTTTTTAGTCTTCAATTCTTCGGGGAGTTTTCAGGGAACTTGCCTGCTCGGGCTTTTTATTATTTTATGGGCTTCCGATGTGGGTGGGTATGTCATTGGAATGAGTTTCGGCCAAAAAAACGGACATAAATTGTTTCCGAGAATCTCACCTAAAAAATCCTGGGAAGGGTTTGTGGGTAGCGTCGTATTTTCATTCGGAGCGGCTTACGCCCTTTATGCCACGGGCTTCCTTCCTTTTGCCTGGTATCATTGTCTTGTGCTGGCCGTGATAATTTGTGTGGCAGGTGTGTTTGGAGATCTTATTGAATCTGAACTTAAGCGGTATGCCGGGGTAAAAGATTCCGGTCGTATTATGCCCGGGCACGGTGGTTTGCTCGACCGTTTTGACGGGGCATTGCTGGCCTTCCCCGTGGCTGTTTTTTATGTTTTATTTGTTGTTCTTATACCCTGATACTATGCGGATCCATAAAGAAGGATATACCACAATTCTTATCGTAATGCTTGCTTTCCTGGTCTGCCTGGTAGTAATCCTGTCGTTCCTGAAAGACAACTTCTGGATAATTGGCGGGTTCCTGGTGCTTTCGGCCCTGGTGCTCATACAAACGTTCTCATTTTTCCGGATCCCGGGACGGGAGATCGTGCTGGACGATCATTCGGTGATTGCTGCTGCAGACGGAAAAATTGTGATGATTGAAGAAGTGGAGATAAATGAATACCTGCATGAAAAAAGGCTCCAGGTCTCCATTTTTATGAATATTTTTAATGTACATATTAACTGGTATCCTGTAAAAGGTTCGATAATTTATTATAAATATCACCCGGGTGATAAAATGGTAGCCTGGCATCCTAAGTCTTCTGAGAAAAACGAACATACCACAGTCTTTCTTAAGAGCGGGAAACAGATCATCGGGGTACGCCAGATTGCCGGACTTATTGCCAGAAGGGTTGTATGTACGGCAAGAACAGGAAAAGAGGTACAGCAATGCAGCGAAATGGGCATTATTAAATTTGGCTCCCGTGTAGATATTCTTCTGCCTTTAGATGCCGATGTCAAGGTCGGCATTGGAGATAAAGTACGAGGTTGCGAGACGCTGATCGCAAAAATCAACTGATAGAACGGATCGCTTCCAGCGGATCCGGGGCACTGAAAACAAAATGGCCTGCAACAAGGACATCGGCTCCGGCATCATACAAATGAGTTGCATTTTCTGAAGAAACACCCCCGTCTACCTGAATCAGGAAAGAAAGATCCCTTTCCCGGCGCATTTGTGTCAATTGTTTTATTTTTCCATACGTTTCACCAATAAATTGCTGGCCACCGTATCCCGGATTGACAGACATAATCAGTATCATGTCTGCATAAGGAAGTGTACTGTCCAGTAGATGAACCGGGGTAGCAGGGTTAATGGCAACGCCTGCTTTCATGCCTAAGGCATGTATTTGCTGTATATCCCTGTGCAGGTGAGTGCAGGCTTCGTAGTGGACTGTAAGCCATTCAATGCCAATTTCTTTACAACGTGCATAATGATTGGCGGGTTGAACCGTCATCAGATGGGCATCCATGGGCTTGCGGGCATAACGTGCAATAGCTTTTATCACCGGGAAACCGTACGAGAGGTTGGGAACAAAAACACCGTCCATAATATCCAGATGGAACCATTCTGCACAACTGGAATTGACCATTTTGCACTCGTTTTCCAAATGCCCGAAATCGGCAGATAGCATAGATACGGCAACTTTTCCCATTATTATACGGTTTTAAGAATTTCCAGCAATAATAACCAGAATTTCTGAACAGTGGAAATTTCCAGGCGTTCCCCGGGAGAGTGCACTCCTTTGAGTGTAGGACCAAAGGATATCATATCCAAATGAGGAAATGCATTGAGGAACAAGCCGCATTCGAGACCTGCATGTATGGCCCTGACTTTTACCTCTGTATTAAAAAGATTCTCGTAGGCTTCTTTACAAACACGGAGAATAGGGGAGTGACTGTTGGGGGCCCATCCCGGGTATTCGCTTTCGTGAGTAACCAGAGCGCTGGCCAGGGCGAACAGGCTTTCAATGCGCATGGCCGCGTTACGTCGTGCCGAATCTATGGCACTTCGCTGACTGGTACCTACTCTTATTTCACCATCGATATCCATTTTTACCGAGGCCAGATTGGTTGAGGTCTCAACCAGGCCGGGGATTTCTTTGCTCATGGCCAGCACTCCGTGAGGACATGAGTATAGCGCCGCAACAATCCGGTCGGCGGTGTGGCGGTCTATCATACCGGAAGGGCTCCCGGCGGGAGTAATCTCGGTACGTAGAAAAGGATCTGTAATTCTGTATTCTCCGGTCACTTCATCGGAGTATTGTATGAATAATGAGCGAAACAATTCCATATCCCTGTTGGGGACAACACATAAGGCAAAAGCTTCGCGCGCTATAGCATTACGCTTATTGCCCCCGTTAATGGACGCAATGTCAAAGTCAATCTTTTTTCTTGCATTCCACAAGAAACGGGCAAGGACCTGAACGGCATTGCACAGGTCTTTATGGATTTCATCGCCGCTATGTCCTCCCGTGCCACCACTTACAGCTACTTTTACGGTTGTTGTTCCGGACGGCAGGGGAACCTGAGTATATTGAAAACGTGCTGTTGTGTCTATGCCCCCGGCACATCCAATGAACACTTCTCCCTCGTCCTCCGAATCCAGGTTAAGCAGGATCTCCCCGGTAATGAACCCCGGAGCCAATGCGCGGGCGCCGTCCAGACCGGTCTCTTCCGAAACGGTAAACAGGCATTCAATGGGACCGTGAACAAGCGTCAGGTCATCGAGGACTGCCAGCTGCGCCGCCACCCCAATTCCATCATCTGCTCCGAGTGTAGTGCCCCGGGCCTTCATCCAGCCGTCTTCAACATAATAATTTATAGCGTCTTTGGAAAAATCAAAAAAAACATCCTCGTTTTTTTCGCATACCATGTCGGTATGGCTTTGCAGGACAATGACAGGAGCGTTTTCCTTACCGGACGATGCAGGTTTACGTATCACAACGTTTCCGGCCCCGTCTGTGCGGCATTCCAGGCCTCTGCGGTCGGCAAATGCCTGCAGATATTCGGTCATGCCACGTTCATTTCCGCTTTCGCGCGGGATTTGGCAGATTTCGTGAAAAAATGAAAAAACGGATTCCGGTTGCAGTGTATTCATGATTCAACAGATATTAACCGTGTCTGAGTCGTTTCTCAATATCCGTCACGTATTGACGGAAAGAGCGGTCTGTATCCATTAAATTGCACACGGTATTATAGGAATGCAGTACGGTAGCATGATCTTTGCCTCCAATCATTGCTCCTATGGAAGAGAGCGAATTTTTGGTCAGATTCCTGCTCAGATACATCGCGATCTGACGTGCCTGACAGATTTCTCGCTTCCTTGTTTTAGAGACAAGGCTGTCCGGTGAAAGTCCAAAATAACTGCAGACGATTTTTTGGATGTCGTTTATGGAAATCTCATGGGGTGAGAGACTTACAAGTTTGTCCGTTATGGATTGTGCCAGTTCTAAGGTTACAGGCTGCTTATTGAAAGTGGATTGTGCCAGTAAAGAACAGAAAGTCCCTTCAATTTCCCGGACATTGGTTGTAACGTGCTCGGCAATGAACGCAAGGACTTCTTTGGGGACCTCTACGCCTTCGTTGTAGCATTTCTTTTGCAGTATGGCCAGCCTTGTAGAGTAATCAGGCGACAGCAGTTCTGCGGAAAGGCCCCATTTAAAGCGTGAAAGCAACCGGTCATCCAGGTCTTTAAGATCCACCGGAGCACGGTCGCTGGTTAGTATCAATTGCTTTCCCGATTGATGCAGGTGATTGAAAATATTAAAATAAGCATTCTGGGTCCCCGGTTTTCCGGCAAATTCCTGGACATCATCAATTATGAGCACATCTATAATCTGATAGAAATGCATGAAGTCAGTAAGCTTATTTTTTATATTGACTGCATCCATAAACTGGATCTGGAACAGGTTGGCCGAAACGTACAGGACAATTTTTTCGGGCATTTTGTTCTTGATCTCAATACCTATGGCCTGTGCAAGATGTGTTTTGCCCAGCCCCGAACCTCCGTAAATAAACAATGGATTAAACGGGCCGCCGGGTTTCTCGGCAATGCTTAAACCGGCTGTGCGGGCAAGCCTGTTGCAGGACCCTTCCACAAAATTATCGAAAGAATAAGCGGCATTCAACTGGGGGTCAATCTTGACCTGTCTGACTCCGGGTATCACATAGGGACTTGCCAGCTGTTCGTCGCTGCTGCGGTGAAAAGAGACCGACTTGTTCTGGAATTGCCCTTTTACCTGATGGGGTACGGGAACTCCCTTGCTGCCGGAATCTACTTTTACGCTGTATTCCAGTTTAGCCTGACTCCCCAGCTCCTTACGCAGACAGGGCCCAATCAGGTCAATAAAATGCTCTTCTATGTATTCCCTGAAAAAATGAGAAGGAACTTCAATGGTAAGGACATAATTCTGCAGCCTTACGGGTAAAATGGGCTCGAACCAGGTGCTGAAGCTTGCAGGCTGAACAATATCTTTAATAATATTCAGACAATTATTCCAGACAATTTTGTGTGAGGATGGAGACATGTATGATTTCAGGTTAGTATTACAAAATTGGTTGAAAAAAATGGTAAAAAAAAATGAAAATCGCTTGGATTTTGTAAAAAAGTTTTAATACCCTCATTATCAACAATAAAAATTTTACTTTTTTTAAATCGTTGATAATCAGGTCTGTATTTTGTTGGTTTTCTATTTTTTAAGCAGGACAATAATTACGGACAATTACAGCAGATTAAAACACAGTTATTTTAAAGTATTTTTTTGGGTTATCGCTAATTCTTTGTACCAGGGAATCCACACTGCCGAGTACCCGGGTAATATTATTGTATAGATCGGGGTTGTTCATAACTTGTCCGAGAGACCCGCCAGGGTTGTTCAGGTGTTTGACGAGTGAGGTTAGTTCGTTTACGGTTTCCGAGAGTCCTGCGTCTTTTAATTCGAGAGAGAGCGCCTGCAAATTGACGAGGGTTTGGTTGAGATCATTCATGCCCGTGTTTAGTTTGCTGCCCAGGGTGTCTACGCTTCCCAGTATGCTCCCGATACGCGGGGCATTGTCGTTGAGTGTCCCAATGAAGCCGTTGAATTGATGAAGAGAAGAATTAAGAGATGCGAGTGCCTCCCGTATCTCCTGCTTGTTTTCTGTCCCCAGAATTTCGTTCAGATGTGCCACGGTGGTATCCAGTCCCGAGATCAGTCCGGCAATTTGTTCTTTCAGAGAAACCAGCTCTCCGGTAAGAAGCGTAATAAGGTCTTTTTGAACCGATGATAACAACGTATCTCCCGAACGGTGAAAGTCTGTTTCCTCTGACAAGATAATTTTTACGGCTTTACCTCCCAGAATATCGGCGCTGTAAATGTCGGCTACAGATCCTGCAGGAATTTTATAGCTTTTTTTCAATTTCATGCGGACGATCATTTTTCGGTTAATCTGATCGTAGGATATCCGGTCAATCGTGCCCGCTTTCAGACCCAGAATAGAAACCGGGCTGGTAGGAGCCAATCCTTCCACGCCCGGGTAGACGGCATAGTAGGTGGCGGTTCCCTGGAAAACATCGTTGCCTTTCAGGAATTGTATTACAAAGTACAGCGCAATCAGTACCAACAGGAAAAACAGACCTATTCGGATTTCTTTTGAAATTTTTCTTTTACTCATAGTATATTATTTGACAGGCACCTGTTTTCCTTCCTGAACGGCAATAACAAAAGCTCCAGGGAAGTCTTTGCTTCTGAGTTGCGTGCAGAATTCCTGGGCCTCTTCAGGCGTATCGAAGTTGCCTATGGTGTACTTATATTTATATTTCTGTTCCGGGCATTCAATGTAATTAACCTGACCATATCCTTTAAAAACGGCAGAGGTGGCAGGGATTTTTTTGTTTCCTGCCATGACCTGCACCCGGTATTGTTTTTCAACTGCTTTCCGTGGGGAGGCGGTAATATTGTTTTCCTGTGTGACAGCCTTATAGTATTTGTCAAAACCAAGGAAAAGCTGACGGGCAAGCTTTTTGCGGCCGCTGTCTGACCCCAGGATCTTTCTGTCGGATGCACTGTTAATAAAACCCAGCTCAACCAGTATCGCAGGCATAGAACAATATGCCAGGACCATCAGTCCTCCTTCTTTCATACCCCGGTCTTTTGAGTTCCCTTTTAATGGCCCGGAGCGTAATGTCTGCTGGATACAGGTTGCCAGGATCTTGGACTGTCTGGTTATGGCGTCTTTCTGAAAATTAAAGACAATCATAGATTGCGGGTTTTCGGGGTCGAACCCTTCGTATTTGGCCCGATAGTTTTCCTCGAATTTGATCACTTCGTTTTCTTTGAGTACTACCTCGTAACTGTCATCTTTCCTCATGCTCCGGTCACCCCCGAAAACCCATGTTTCGGGTCCCAACGGAACGGTTACGGATCTGCGGGTGGAGTTCACATGAATGGAAATGAACAGGTCTGCATGCCCCTCGGTGGCCAGCATGCCCCTTTTGTCGAGGTCTACGGCCACATCGGATGATCTGGTATATAACACTTCAATATCGGGATAGCTTTCCCTGATGGCCCCGCCCAGGTACATGGCCACTGAAAGGTTAATATCTTTTTCCCTTAATTTCCGGTCCGGGCTCAATGCGCCGGGGTCGTGTCCTCCATGGCCCGGATCAATTACAATTTTACCAATAGAGGTGGAAGGAATACTTTGAGCAAAGATGGCATATGAATTGCAGATACACGAAATGACCATCAATACGGGAATCAGTTTTTTCATATATATTTGCAGCTTATGTCTGCAGCAGACAAAGATAATAAAACTATTTTGTATACCGTGTGTTTAGTGGTGTTCCTTCTGGCAGGGAGCTCGTTGCTATGCGCTCAGGATAAGCGGGTTATAGATAATGCTCTTACACCGGTAAGTAGTACGTACAGACAGGGTATGAAGTCTCCGGTATCCGGACTGGGCACCCCGCCGACACTGGCCTCCATGTTGTCCATATTGGGGAGCCGGCAGGGGATTGGGCAGGAAAAGGCCGGGCTTACCGTCTTCTCTACAGACAGTTCGGCCCGCATGGACAGTCTTCGGGCACGATCCCAGCTGGAAGCTCCTGCTTTTTCTGTGGCAAGGGATTCGGTAGTGGAAGATTTTTCCAATGGCAAAACCATGCTGTATTATTACGGGGACGTAAAGGTGACTTACGGCAATCTGGAAATAACTGCGGAATACATGGAGTATAATGTCGATTCAAAGATCGTATTTGCCACCGGGGTAATTGATTCCACCGGTGTGATGCAGGGAAAGCCTGTGATGAAGGAAGGCAAAAACAATTACGTGATGGAATCTGTCTACTATAATTTTTCTTCCAGAAAAGCACGGATCAATAATATGGTAACTCAGGATGACCAGGGATTCCTGCATGGAGAACACCTTAAAAAAATGCCGGATAATTCCATAAATATTCACGGGGGAAAATATACCACCTGTGATGCAGAACATCCTCATTTTTACCTGAGAATGACCAATGCCAAAATCACTTCCGGTCAGGACGGAAAAATGGGGCAAACCATATTCGGTCCTGCCTATGTGGTTATTGAAGATGTGCCTACGCCCATTGCGCTTCCCTTTGGTTTTGTGCCTCAGCGCCCCGACCGGTCAGGCGGATTGCTTATGCCCAGTTACGGAGAAGAAACTTCCCGCGGTTTCTTTCTCAGGGACCTTGGTTATTATTTTGTAATTGGAGATTATCTTGATTTTTCCATTACCGGTGACATTTATTCTATGGGTTCATGGGCAGTGAGAACAACGGCCCGTTACAAGAACAGATATAAATATAACGGGAGCCTGAATGTTAACTATTCAAAGAATATTACGGGCGAACGCGGATCGTCCGACTATTCCGAATCGGGTGACTTCAGCATCAAATGGAGTCATACACAGGATCCGAAAAAACGGCCGGGGACCACTTTCAGTGCTTCTGTAAATTTCTCGAGCCCTACAAATAACCGTTATAACAGCCAGACAATCAACGAGGCCCTGCAAAGCCAGACCTCATCAAGCATTTCCTATGCCAAAACTTTTACGGGCACTCCTTTCAACCTGTCCGTTAACCTGTTGCACAGCCAGAATAACCGTGACTCTTCCTACTCTCTTACTTTGCCCAACTTTACGTTTACCATGAGTCGAATTAATCCTTTTGAAAAAAAAGAACGCGTTGGTAAGAAAAAATTCTATGAAGAGGTTACCCTGAGTTACAATACTTCGTTTCAGAATAAAGTGAATTTTAAATCGTCACAGTTTGGTACGCCCGATCTGTGGAAGGATTTCAAGACAGGTATGCAGCACAACTTTGCCATTGGCTTACCGGGTTTTACTTTGCTTAAGTACCTGAATTTCACACCAACCGTTTCCTATGGGATGAACTGGCATTTTATGAGTGAAACACGCCGGTTCGACCCCGTTACCCAGACTGTGATCTCGGAGTATTCCAAGCCGTTCAGTGAATTTGGTCTCACTCAATCCTATTCCGGGGGAATTTCCATGTCTACCCGGATTTACGGTCTTTTCAATTTCAACCCTAAAGGCCGGCTAAGGGCTATACGACATATGATAACTCCTTCTGTCGGCTTCTCATTCAGGCCGGAACTGGGAACGTCTTCCAATGGTTTTGTAACGTTGAACTATACAGACAGTCTGGGGAAAGATCATTCCGTTGATTATAATAAATATTCGACCAAATCTGTTTACGGGCCGCCGTCAAAAGGACGTACGGCTGCTATCAGCTTTTCTTTCGGAAACAATGTTGAGGCTAAGGTATTCAACAAAAAAGACACTACCCAGGACGGTGGAATAAAGAAGATTAAATTAATAGATAATCTTTCTTTGTCGGGATCATATAATTTCCTGGCTGACTCATTAAAGTTGTCCAATATCAGTGTTACATTATCCACCACCGTTTTTGAAAAACTCGGGTTGAATGCAAATGCTACTTTCGATCCCTATGCCATTAATTCGAGGGGACAAAAGATTAATACACTGAATATTATCAAAACCGGAAATCCCGCCCGGCTGACAAATGCCAGTTTTTCCACTTCTTATTCATTTTCGGGCGGAGGAAAGAACAGTAAAAATACGTCTTATCAATTAGTTTATGAAGACCCTCTTACTGGAGAATACATTCCCGGAGGCTGGGTTTATTATATGGATCCGGAGATTCCCTGGTCCTTGAATTTTAATTACAGTTTTTCATATAACAGATCCTATACTTATGCGAACGAATTATTGAATACAAATCATAATTTCTCTCAAACTCTTGGTTTTTCGGCTCAGATAAAACTCACTAAAGATTTGAATATCAATGTAAACAGTGGTTTTGATCTAATGAAATTCAAGCTTACCACAACCCAATTAAGTGCCACGTACGATCTCCATTGTTTTCAGATATCTTTTTCCTGGGTCCCAAACGGGAAGTGGGAAAGTTGGAGTTTCCGCATTGCCGCCAAGGCTTCTGCGCTGGCCGACCTGTTGCAGTACAAGAAGAACTCAAGTTTCTGGGATAATTAAATTTTTTATATATTTGCCACATCTTTGCTTCATTACGTAGCCCTTAACCCTTTTTAACATATTTACATGTACGATATTATTGAGCTTAGTAGCAAATCAATGGAAGACCTCCATAAGATTGCTCAATCGCTGGAAATTAAAGAAATTGAAACTTTTGCAAAAACCGACCTGATTTATCAGATACTAGACGTCCAGGCTGAAAAGGGGACTTCCGCCGCCCGTTCATCATCCAATCAGGCTGGTCAGAATAAGCAACAGAAGAAACGTGGACGGAAACCCCAGGGTACATCCGGCCAGGAGCCGGGCCAAAAGCCCCAGCAACCTCCTCAGCCGCCCAGAGTTCCTCAGACCCAGCAACCTCCTCAGCCCCAGCAACCTTCTCAGTCTCACAAACCTTCTCCGCAGCCCCCTCAACTTCAACAACCTTCTCAATCTCCACAGCCTTTGCAACCCAAACAACCTGAACAGTCTGCTGTCACACCACAGCCACAGCAACCTGCAAAGGTAAATACTGTCGTTCAGGAAAAGCAGGAGAAAAAAAATCAGAAATCCCGCAGGGGCAGACCCAGGAAAGACGAAAAAGAGACCGCAGAAAAGGTTCGTGAAGGCCAGGAACTTAGGGAACCAAAGATCCCTGTGACGGTTATTCAGGAAGGTGAAGTCCCGGGTAAAACTGAATTGGCAGAAGAAAAACCGACCGGGGCCGTTGAAACAGCAGATAAATCAGCCGAACTATTTCCTGCATCTGAAGCTCCTGTTGCCGGGAAACGCAAACGTACAATCGGCTCACAGAACAAAATGTCCGAGAAATCGCAGGAAAAAGCTCAGGAAACTGCGTCCGGTGCCGCTCCGCATCAGAAGCATCAGGCCCAGGAACATAAGGCACCTGTTAAACAGCCTGAATATGAAGGAGTTGTTAAGGCTATTGGTGTTTTGGAGATGATGCCCGACGGGTATGGCTTCCTTCGTTCTTCTGACTACAACTACCTGAACTCTCCGGACGACATTTATCTCTCACAGCAACAGATCAAACTGTATGGCCTGAAGACGGGCGATACCGTATGCGGCGAAATACGTCCCCCCCGGGAGAATGAAAAATTCTTTCCGCTGGTTAAAATACTTCAGATTAACGGACGTGATCCGGAGTTCATACGGGACAGGATTCCTTTCGATTTTCTCACTCCTCTTTTCCCTGACTCAAAATTCGATATTACGTCTAACGGACATAATACTTTATCTAATCGGATTGTAGATTTGTTTACACCCATAGGTAAAGGGCAGCGCGGTCTTATTGTAGCCCAGCCCAAGACCGGTAAAACCGTGTTACTTCAGTCTATTGCCAATGCCATTGCAGACAACCATCCGGAAGTCTATATGATAGTTCTCCTTATTGATGAACGGCCGGAAGAGGTTACGGACATGGCTCGGAATGTTAAAGCCGAGGTGATTGCCTCTACTTTCGATGAATCGGCGGAACGTCACGTTAAGGTCGCAGGCATTGTTCTGGAGAAAGCTAAACGTCTGGTTGAATGCGGTCACGATGTTGTGATCCTGCTCGATAGTATTACCCGTCTTGCACGTGCCTACAATACCGTGCAGCCGGCCAGCGGCAAAGTGCTAAGCGGTGGAGTGGATGCCAATGCCCTTCAGAAACCCAAACGTTTCTTTGGCGCTGCCAGGAACATTGAGAACGGAGGGTCGCTTACCATCCTTGCTACAGCC
>Ga0265294_10001095_pt1 | contig 36736 bp, 32 predicted proteins | sample MunlanPumphouse3_FD_192504 | JGI IMG/M metagenome (GOLD analysis project Ga0265294, IMG submission 192504) | Groundwater microbial communities from a municipal landfill in Southern Ontario, Canada - Pumphouse #3 | ecosystem: Environmental > Aquatic > Deep subsurface > Groundwater | place...
CTTTACCCCTCACTCCTCACTTCTCACCCTTTACCCCTCACCCCTCACTCACTATGCTTTTAGGCTATCCTGTTATACAATGATTGGTAAGAAAAGTTTTGTGGGGGGAGAGATATGGACAGCAAACTACTGGAACAGGTGGTATCCGTACTGGCCATTTCCAATAATACGGTAGTGGTAACCGGGGCCGGGATTAGTACCGAAGCCGGAATCCCTGACTTTCGTGGAGAAAAGGGAATTTACCGTACCATGGGTGAAGACCGGGTAATGAGCATAATCAATATTAGTACCTTTCAGAGAGACCCGAAGCGCTTTTATGAGTTTTACCGCCAGGTTTTCGACTTTCCATCGGTAGAGCCCAGCCTGGCCCATAAGGTACTGGCAGATATGGAGAAGAAGGGCCGGGTAAAAGCAGTGGTTACCCAGAATATTGATGGCCTACACGAAAAAGCGGGCAGCAAGAATGTTATTGCCGTACACGGGAATGCCGACCGTTTTGTTTGTACCCGAAGAAGGTGCGGTAAGTATTACAGCAGCAACCAGGTTCGGGAGATGAAGGAAACAGTTCCAGAATGCCCGGAATGCGGTGGAATCCTGAAACCGGATGTAGTACTTTTCGGAGAGCCTATTCAGGGTTATATAGATGCCCGAGAGCGAATAATGGCTGCCCGGGTACTGGTGGTAATTGGTTCTTCACTTACGGTTTACCCCCTGGCTGGATTTGTCAAGGAATTCAGTACCTTTTACCAGGATTTAATCATTATCAATAAAGGTCCCACTTATATGGATCACGCTGCCCTGGTTAAAATTGAAGTAGGTGATTCCAGTACCGGGGAAATATTACAGGAAATCGACCGGCGCCTGGGTTAGCAATTGTTAAGAAATCTTTAACTTTCCCTGAAATTATTTAAACCATTTATACTTATAGTTTAACTGTAAGTAAAATAAAGGAGGTTGAATAATGAAGATTAGGAGGTGACAGAGGAACCGTCCCCTGTCACCTACGCGTAATCTGCGTCTATTTGCAGAAGCTGGCGAAATAGTTGTTCGTAGGCGTCCAGTTCTTTTTCCAGGGAATATTTTTGCTCTACCAGGCGGCGGGCGTTTTCACCCATCTGCCGGCGTGACTCCTGGTTTAGCATCAGCTTGCGGGCGGCAGCAGCCAGAGCATCCTGATTCTGCACATAATAACCTTCCACACCATTTTCAATGATATTAATATTTCCCGGTACAGCTGTAAGCAGGCAGGGTTTACCCAGGCTCATGGCTTCCAGAGCGGCCTGGGGTTGTCCTTCGGCATGGGAGGTGTTGAGTACCACGTCACCCATAGATAAAAGACTGTACATCTGCCGGTGGGGAAATTCACCCGGGTAGATAACCCAGGGCAAAGCATTAATACGTTTTAGGATGCGGTCACTATATTCCTGGTCTATTATGGTGCCAAGAATAAGCAGGCGCAGGTGAGAAAACTCCGGCTGCAGTTTTTCCAGGGCATCTATAGCCAGTTCCAGATTTTTGACCGGTCGGATACCACTGGGCAGAAGGAAGACGAAGTCATCTGCATTTAGTCCTAACCGGCTGCGGTCCGGGCCATCTCCTTTTTCCAGGGATACTCCCTGGGGGATGGTTATCAGTCTATCGTAGCCTTCCGGATACAGTTCTTTAAATACAGTTCTAAAATGGTCGGTAAAAATAACTATGTAGTCAACCACATTTAATGTTTTAGCTATCGCCGGTTCACGATTTAAAACCAGATCGTAGTTTACATCGGTCCCGGTTGTGGTCAGGAGCAACGGTAGCCGGGTTATATCCGGAAAAGCGGATAATACCCGGGCAAAATGAGTAATATTTAACCCATGAATTAGAGAGTAGCGTTCTTCCCTCAAGTTCTTGTCCAATATTTCCTGCCAATCAGCTGATTCCAGGGATATTAATTCTATATTCCATCCCCGTCGGCTCAGGCCAATCTTAAGCCTTTCGCTGGTAAGTTTGTTACCCCGGGAATTTTTATGAAAAGGGGTTATCATAAGAATTCCGTAATCAGAAGTCCGTTGCTGCATAAATCAATTATCTCCTAGATGGTAATTTTAGGTAAGGTAAAACATTCGCCGTAATCGCATCCGGCGGTCATTATTCCGCGATAGCGATTAAAACCCTTTATGGCTTCATCGTAACGGTAGTATTCCAATTGCGAGACATGCATTTGTAAAGCAGCCCGCTTTTGCTCCATAAACTCGCTAATATCCTCAGAATAGTATACATCCTGGATAGGAGTCCATACCTCATAGCCCAGGATAGTAGCTACCCCCCATAGTTGTGTACCACATTCAGGGAAAAACGGTGCTCCCGCCCTCTGACAGGCTTCCAATAACAATTGGTGGGTTATCCGGTGGTCCCGGTTGGCCTCCTGGCTGTGGGGAATATATACGATATCCGGCTTAATCTCCCTTAATATGCAGGTAATTCTTATCAAGTTTTCTCTATTAAATTCAACATAGCCGTCGGCCAGTCGTAAAAAAATCAAGTTATTTACTCCCAGATGGTTAGCAGCTTTACGGGCCTCGTCCTCCCTCAGGGCAGCCAATTCTTCCTTGGAATATTGTATCCCACCGGCATCTCCAGAGGTCATATACATAATGGTAACCTGATTACCCGCTTTACAATGTTTGGCGATACTACCTCCACAGCCGATAATATCGTCATCCGGATGGGGGGCTACAATAAGAACGTGTTGCACTTGCCTACCTGCCTTTCATTTGGCTTTTGGTTAAGATTTTAACACAAGAAGTGATAAGAAAATAGGGTGCTGGTAGCAGACAGTATAGGTGTGGCGAAGTCCAGTGCTAACCTAAAGTACGGGGTTAATTATGGATTTTTAATTTTATTTTAAATTCAGGTAGAAATGCACCCTACGGGTACTACAATGTGAACTATGTTCACTATTAAGGTTGCTTACGCATTCCTTTTATCACAGTAAACTTAAATCCCATCTGCTATATTTATTCGTGGTTGTAGATTATCACCGAAAGAAAAAGCCCGGAGGCTTAATCTACCTTCGGGCTTTGGCAAAACAACTTTATTTCTTCTGGCCTGCCGTAGCTACCTGCAGGTTATGGGCAATAATAAAGGCCTGGTTGCGGTTTTCCATGTGTACAGCTGCTTCCAGGCTGGAACAGTTGATGTTCTGGTTAATGGCCTCCTTGGTCAGTTTAATTACCAGGGGATCTTTGCTGGCAATAACCTGGGCAATTTCTATAGCCGTATCCATAAGTTTATCTTTTTCTACACAGCGGGAAGCAAATCCCAGTTGCATGGCTTCTTCAGCATGCATGAAACGGCCGGTATACATTAACTCATAAGCCCTGCCAGCACCAATCAGGCGGGGCAGGAAATAGCTGGAGCCCATATCTGCTCCCCCTATGCCTACGTTTATGAAAGCGGCATTAAACCTGGCATCAGGGGAAATAATGCGGATATCCGAAGCCAGGGCAAAAGACATACCTGCACCAGCGGCAGCACCGTGAACTACGCAGATAATCGGCTGGGGAATTTCCCGCATAGCAATTTCAATTTTTCCCAGATACCATTGGAAATCATATAAAACTGGAAACTGCATCATCTCCGGTTGAAATACATCAGCCACGTCCATACCACCGCAGAAGCCTTTTTCCCCTTCAGCCCGCAGGATTACTACCCTAATCTCGAAGTCATGCTGCAGCCGGGTCCACAAATCCACCAGTTCTTGCACCATCTGGCGATTCATAGCATTCAATTTTTGCGGTCGATTCAAACTGACCACCAGTATTCCAGGATCTCTGACTTCGGTTTTTAAAGTTTCATAAGTATAATCAGCCATTATATACACCCTCCCCGTAAATTTGTCTAATTTGATAATACCACATTTGTTATTACGTTTACGTTTATTATCCGAAAAAAATACTTGAAGGTGACAGGGGACGGTTCCTGTGTCACCCCTGCAGGGGTGACACAGGAACCGTCCCCTGTCACCTTTTTCAATTTTAAAAAGGAGGAAAAGCAATTAGTCCATGGGGCCGCCTTCCCAATATTGTCTAATCTTACGCAAAGCATAACCGCCAAAAAACAGGCCGTTAACAAACGCCAGCGGTATAGCCATGGCCCCAAAGTAGTGAAATTTTTGCTTCATATCTTCTTTGCCATCGGTGGTACGATACCTGGTCATATTATCCCTCCTTCCATAATCTATTTTTAACGGATGTCAGCTGAAATATATCAAGATAAAATTTTCAGCTCTTGTTGATTATGGAAGGAAAAACTTTAATTACCAGAAGGTAGAGAAGAGTTCCACCTATGGCTAAAATTAATAATAAAGTTATGAGTTTCGTAAACATTTGCATCACCCTTTATAGCTTGTGATGCAGAAAAATTTTTATTCAGTTTTTTTAACCACTTTCCTTACTCTTTAAAACTATCGATTTCCTCTTCACTGAGGGATTTGACTATCATTATAGTTTCCAATTTAGATAAATCTATCTCGTGTTCACGAGTATACCTCTGACGCCGACAATTAAAAACTATTTTTACTACCGGGCGGGTAGGAAAATCCCGGTTGGCATCAACAACTATACCAGTATCACCAGTATTAAGTTCTACCACGGTGCCAATCGGATATACTGCAATATTGGCAATCAGTGCAGTTACACAGGTCGGATCCAAATAAATGCCTGACATGCGTTTAAGAATATTTAACCCCTGGTTAATAGAATAGGGGGGACGGTAAGGACGGTCAGCCAGTAAGGCATCATAAACATCTGCAACCGCTGCGATACGTGCATATTCCAGAATATTTTCCCCGGCAAGATTGCGCGGGTACCCATGACCATCCCAGCGTTCATGATGCTGGTAGGCTATATGGGTAGAAAGTAATGATAAATCCTGATAGTCGCGCAGTATTCTAAATCCGAATTCCGGGTGCTTTTTTATTTCTCTAAATTCGTCTCGAGTTAGCTCGCCGGGTTTATTTAATATTTCTAGATTAATCCGTATTTTCCCAATATCATGTAACAGGGCACCGATACCTAATTCATTAAGCTGGCTATTATTATAACCCATAGTAATTCCAGTCATAATGGATAAAATGCAGACATTTACGCAATGAGCATAGGTATAATCATCAAAAGCTCGGATATCCGATAGACTGAACAATATATTCCGATTTTCCAGTAGTTCATCAACAATATTCTCTACCATTCCCTTTACCGCTCGGGTATTGAGGCTATGGTTTTTTTCCAACTGGTTAAAGTTCTCCCGGACCATTTTGATAGCATTAATACGAGTTTTATCTGCAACTACATCGCAACATTCCACTTCACCAAATATTTCATCCCTAATATAAACCGAGTTGATTTCAAATTCAGTCAGTCTTTTGATATACCTATTACTGAGGATAATACCACTATGCAATAATATACGGCCATCGCTGCTAAAAATAGCACGCGCAACTACCATACCGGGTTTAAGGTTTTGTACAGTTATTCTATTCACACCTAACTCACCTGCTAAAAAATTAATGACATTCTTTCTATCAATTCTTGATTTTTCAACGACTTCCTGCCCAGGTTCTCTAATATCCTATAATTAATATAGCAATACCGGTCTTTTTTGTCCAAATATCTGCATATGGAAGATAAAGTAAGCAGGACTCTAATAATTGCTATATTGCGGTTTAAGTGATAAATTAGAATTAACTTAAAAACGAATATAGGGGCATTAAATGAAACGTAAAAAACCTTATTTTCCAAGGCCGGTGTTAAAAAACCTGGTTGCCGAAATAAAGAAAATGGTGACCAGTAATGAAGGCCGATTATCCATTCTTGATTTGATTGAGGACATACCCTTTGATGTTAGATCCCAGGTGATTGACAGCCTGTCTGCTTTTCATGATCAAGAATTGGTACCGTTTTATTATCTGTTAAAAATGGAATATGGTATCGAACTATCGGCAGTGTGTGATCGAGCTCTGGAGAAGTGTGGTATGGCCGGTATGAACATAACCCCACCGGTTTTCTTTAAAGGAGAGTTTATTAAATCGTATGCCAGTATCAGTCGACATACCGGACATATGACCATCGACGTGGCCTGGCACACGGGTGGATCCCGGGTTTATGTAGAATGTTTTTACCTAACCTTTAATCCCGATGGCATCCACAGCTTTTTCATTATAGATAACATGCCATTACAGCAATATGAAAAAGATCGCAAAACGCTTCCGGAAATGATTGAACTGAACATGGAGGAGACCTGTTATCTCTTACAGGAATCATATAATCTTAATGTCGCTAATATGAGCAGGCCGGCCCTGGGTAAATTCCTGTATCAGAAATACCTGGATCGAGAGGTGAACCAGCAGGACTATGAATGGATTAAGAACCTCTTGCGAAGAATATCAGTTCGCTTAACCCCACGTCAGGTAATTAACAGTTTTTTTAATGCACTTGGCCGCAATGATTTTGCTTATATATTTTCACTTTTATCCGGGCGTCAGCTTTCACCATCGCTTTTTTTTGAACGTTTTGCCGAGCTGATTAATCCTGATGCTATAATCCTGGAAGGTGAGGCCAGGGAAGTACAGGGAACCAGAAATACTGCTCGGGTTACGGCCTCCATGATCAGAGTGGAAAATCACAAGTTCTATAATAGCGAATACAGATTCTACCTGCTGTATGAATCGGGTTGTTGGTCTATTGGAGATATTGAAAAATGCAGCTGCCAATTAATAGACCCGGATTCAGAACAGTCCCCTTTAAGTGCCCCAGCTTTCTGCCGGGTGTATGAAATTATTGATATAGAAGGACTCTTTGAAATACTGGACCGGGTAGATAACATCAGGGAAATTGAGGAATTACCTTGTGGTACTCACTTACGTATCAGCTATTTTGATGATAATTTTAACCATGGGGTATCCTTCCTGAGCGGCGTTATTGCCGATGTAATCTTAAACGGTGATGAACTGGTGGTTATATCGCCAAACCGCGCCACCATAAGCGATATCCACCATTTATTAAACGATGAAGAGACTATGGCAGCAATCCTCAGGGGCGACTACGAGGTAAGTCTGATGACTGCATATACCTACCTGGGAGGGCAGTATATCAACTTCGAAGATTTGTTATTTCAGGAAGAGGATAATTCCATTTATGATGATGGCATGCGCTTAATTACCACCCGTTACCTGATTAAAGACCGGGAGCGGGTATTAAAGCGGATAGAAGAATTAAAGACTATCAAGATTAAGCTGGACAACAGTTATACCCTGTATTACCAAATAGTAAAGGAAAGCGGCAGTAGCAATTTCTTTGCCGAATACTTACTTGGTACCAGTTGGGTAAATGTATCGGCTTTTGGTGAGCGGGATATAAGTCTGGCCCGGCAGGAGTTTGAAGAACAGATGTATGGCTGCCTGGAATTTGATGGTATGGAGGTCAGAAATGAAGGCTTTTTCGATATAATAACCACCGATGTTAAACGGGAATACCCGGGGTTGGAACCGGAGTTAAAGGAAATTTATCTGGATAAATGGTATCATAGCCAGCTGGGCCCCCTGAGCGGCATGAGTCCTTCGGAAGCATGTCAGACTGAGGAGGGAAGCAGATTATTGTGGGCTATGTTTAAAAATCTTAAACAGAATAGCAAAGCTCCTTATATGCAGTACCGCAAGAACATTGGTCTTAAGGAGTATATTCGCAAGGTAGAACAAAAAAAAGAGAGTAAACATTAGAATAGTCTATTGACAGCGCTTAATCGTTTAAATATACTATATAGATAATCGATAAAACTAAAAGGGCTATGAAGGGAACCGACACGTGGAGTAAATTGATAACAGAGAGCCGGTGAAGCTGAGAACCGGTATCAACCTTCAGGTGGTGATCATCCTGGAGCTGCTATCTGAAAGACCACAAAGGTTTAGTAGGTGGTGCCGGACGAAAAAGTCCGTTAGCAAGTTAGCATCGTATAAATCTGTGCTGCAAGAGGTCGTATGAAAGCGACAAGCAGGGTGGTACCGCGGGAAATTACCTCTCGTCCCTGAACCGGGCGAGGGGTTTTTTATATCCTTTTTTAACTATAGAATGGATTTATTTCAGGAAAAATAAGGAGTGGTATGGATGGGACTAAGGATTTATCTGGATGGCAAATTTGTTGATGAACCGGATGCCAAAGTATCAGTTTTTGACCATGGTTTTCTATACGGCGACGGTGTCTTTGAAGGGATAAGGGCTTACCATAACAGCGTATTCCGCCTTAAAGATCATGTTGACCGTCTTTATGACTCGGCCAAGGCTATAAATTTGGAAATTCCCATAAGCAAAGAAGAGATGTCCAATGTTATAGTAGATACTTGCCGGCAGAATGAACTCAGGGATGCCTACATTCGGGTAGTGGTATCCAGGGGTAAGGGGGATTTGGGATTGGACCCCAAAAAATGTAATGTAGCTACAGTAGTATGTATAGCTTCTTCAATTACCCTGTACCCGGATGAAACTTATACTAACGGGTTAACCGTAATTACTGTTCCTACTCGTCGTAATGGTCCCGAGGGGGTTAATCCGCGGATTAAATCACTGAACTACTTGAATAATATTATGGCTAAAATTGAAGCTAATATTGCCGGAGTGCCGGAGGCCATCCTGCTTAACCAGGAAGGTTATGTGGCCGAGTGTACCGGTGACAATATATTCATGGTCAAAAACGGAGTGTTGATGACTCCGGCTATACATCTGGGTATGCTGGAGGGAGTAACCCGTAACGAAGTAATTAAGTTGGCGCAGAAAAACGGCATTCCAGTGGAAGAAACCACTTTTACCCGTTACGACCTTTTTGTTGCTGATGAGGTCTTCCTAACGGGAACCGCCGCGGAATTAATTCCGGTAACCACCATTGATGGTCGGGTAATCGGCGATGGTAAACCAGGATCAGTATTTGCTACTCTCCTGGGCGAGTTCCGGGAACTGGTGAAAGAAGCTGAAGGCCCGGAAGCAGTTATATTTAAGTAGAAATAGACACTGAGTACAGTGAAATTTTATGAAAAACACTGAATTAAGGGCACGTAATCTGTAGGGGCGAACCTATGTGTTCGCCCGCGGGTTGCCTCGAACAGATGGGTGATAACAAACGGAAAGGTATCTGCCAAACCGCGGGCAGACACATGGATCTGCCCCTACAATAAGGTACATGACCCGCGTGAATTATAATTGGAGGTGACTAGCATGCGCAGTGATTTGGCCAAAAAGGGCCTGGAAAAGGCACCCCATCGGTCTCTTTTTAAAGCTCTGGGGCTTACCGATGAGGAGATGTCCCGCCCTCTAATAGGAATAGTAAACTCTAAAAACGATATTATACCCGGTCACATCAACCTGGATAAAATTGCCGAGGCGGTAAAAGCTGGCGTACGCCTGGCCGGGGGTACTCCTATGGAATTTCAAACCATTGGTGTTTGTGATGGCATCGCTATGAATCATATCGGCATGAAATATTCTCTGGGCAGCCGGGAAATCATAGCTGACTCGATCGAGATTATGGCTATCGCGCATGCCTTTGACGCTCTGGTATTTATACCCAACTGTGATAAAATAGTACCGGGTATGCTGATGGCAGCAGCCCGCTTAAACTTGCCTTCCATATTTATAAGCGGTGGTCCCATGCTAGCCGGCAGAGTAAAAGGAAAAGCAGTCAGCCTGACCCAGGTTTTTGAGGGAGTAGGTGCTGCGGCAGCCGGGCGCATGAGCATGGAAGAGCTGGCTGATCTGGAAGAAAACGCTTGCCCCACCTGTGGTTCCTGTTCCGGTATGTTTACCGCCAATTCCATGAACTGTTTGACCGAAGCCCTGGGTATGGCTCTGGCCGGTAATGGCACCATCCCGGCGGTCTACTCGGAGAGGATACGGCTGGCCAAAAAGGCAGGGATGCAGATTATGCAGCTATGGGAACAGGACATTAAAGCTCTGGATATAATGACTGCCGATGCCTTTCAGAATGCGATACGTTTGGATATGGCTATAGGCTGTTCCAGCAATTCAGTATTACACCTGCTGGCCATAGCCGCTGAGGCGGGTGTAAAAATTGACCTTAATTTATTCAATGAAATTAGTGCTGCTACTCCTCACCTGTGCAAATTAAGTCCGGCAGGTGAGCATCATATGGAAGACCTTTACTGGGCAGGTGGTATTCAGGCTATGTTTAATGAACTGAACCAAAAGGGTCTGATTAATACCGGCTGTATGACCGTTAGCGGCAAAACTGTAGGCGAGAATATTGTTTCTACTCCGGTCTTGGACTATGATGTTATCCGACCGCTTGATAACCCTTATAGCTTGACTGGCGGTTTGGCCATACTATTTGGTAACCTGGCTCCCCAGGGGGCCGTAGTTAAAAAGAGTGCAGTTGCCCAAGAGATGATGTATCATGAAGGCCCGGCCCGGGTTTTTGATTCCGAAGAAGCAACGGTAGAATCTATCCTGGCAGGTAAGATTGTGGCCGGGGATGTTATTGTCATACGTTATGAAGGACCGGCGGGGGGACCTGGTATGCGGGAGATGCTTACCCCCACCGCGGCTATAGCAGGAATAGGACTGGATAAAGAGGTGGCCCTTATAACCGATGGACGTTTTTCCGGAGCTACCCGGGGAGCCTCCATAGGACACGTATCCCCGGAAGCAGCAGCAGGGGGAATAATTGCCCGTATAGAGGAAGGGGACCTTATACGAATAGATATTCCGGCCTGCCGGCTGGACCTTATGGTAGACGCAGAAATACTGGAAAAGAGACAAGCCCGCTGGAAAGTCCCTGAACTAAATATTAAAAGCGGATATATGAAAAGATATGCTAAGATGGTACAATCAGCCAGTTCCGGAGCTATTTTCAAAAAATAGCCGGAGAGATTAAAGTTAAGCGGGCCATCAAAAGCCCGCTATTTTTATAATTTGAATTATCATTGCGGAGGTGAGTTCAGGTGCAGTTAAAGGGAGCAGAGATTTTACTGCGATGTTTGCAGGAAGAAGGAGTTGACACTGTATTTGGTTATCCCGGGGGCGCGGTTCTTCCTATCTATGATGCGCTATTTGAGTCCAGTATTCGCCATATCCTGGGCCGTCATGAACAAGGGGTGGCCCATGCCGCTGATGGCTATGCGCGAGCAACAGGAAGGGTTGGAGTTTGTATAGCAACCTCGGGTCCGGGAGCAACTAACCTGGTTACCGGTATTGCTACTGCCTATATGGATTCCATTCCCCTGGTCTGTTTTACCGGACAGGTGGGGACGCCTTTAATTGGCCGGGATGCCTTTCAGGAAGCTGACATAACCGGTATTACCATGCCCATAACCAAACATAATTACCTGGTGGAAAGAACTGAAGATGTGGCTCGAACGGTAAAAGAGGCCATTTATGTGGCCAGTACCAACCGGCCTGGCCCGGTAGTGGTTGACCTGCCCAAAGATGTAATGGAAAGAAGCATAGACTATAAACCGGAAGAAGTGGAAGTTAATTTGCGTGGTTACCGGGTTTTGAAGGGGTATAATTCCGGCCAGGTTATTTCCGCAGTGGAGTTGATTAAAAACGCTAAACGCCCGGTTATTTATGCTGGTGGAGGGGTTATTTCTTCTAATGCCGCGGCGGAGTTAACAGAATTAGCCCAGAAACGTAAAATACCAGTTACCACCACCCTGATGGGAATGGGTGCTTTTCCTGGTAACAACTATCTTAATCTGGGTATGCTAGGTATGCATGGAACTCGTTATGCTAATTATGCTATCGGCGAGTCTGATCTGCTGATTGCGGTAGGGGTACGTTTTGATGACCGGGTTACTGGCAATATTGCCACCTTTGCTCCCCATGCCCGGGTAATTCATATTGACATAGATGCTGCTGAAATTGGCAAAAATGTAGATGTACATGTTCCTATAGTTGGACAGGTAAAGGAAGTATTGCAGGGCATCAACCAGGGATTGGAAGAAGTCGCAGAATACTGGGAATGGCACCAGACTATTGACCGCTGGAAAAAAGAGTTCCCCATGCGTTACGGTACCTCCAGTGAGGGGCGCATAATGCCTCAGAACGTTGTCGAGAAGATATATGACCTTACCCGGGGTAACGCAATTATTACCACCGAAGTGGGACAGAACCAGATGTGGGCGGCCCAGCACTACAAATTTGAACATCCCCGTACTTTCCTGACTTCCGGGGGACTGGGAACCATGGGTTATGGCCTTCCCGCAGCCATCGGGGCCAAGATTGGCCGGCCCGACCTTCCGGTTATAGATATAGCCGGAGACGGCAGTATTCAGATGAACATTCAGGAACTGGCTACTGCGGTACAATACCAATTACCGATTATAGTTTGTATACTAAACAATCAGTTTCTGGGTATGGTCAGGCAGTGGCAGGGTCTTTTCTATGGAGGACGCTATTCATATACCGATATGAGCCATCAGCCCGATTTTGTGAAACTGGCTGAAGCCTTCGGGGCTATTGGCCTGAGAGTGAGCCAGGAAGGGGAACTAAATCAGGCTCTGGAGCAAGCTTTGCAGGTGACTGACCGCCCCGTGGTTCTGGATATTATGGTGGAAAGGGAAGCTGATGTTTATCCCATGGTACCACCAGGAGGCTCTCTCTCCCATATGCTGGGGGGTGACGAAATATGAGAAGACATACATTAGCGGTTATTGTTGAGAATCGCCCTGGCGTACTTACCCGGGTAACTACTCTATTTCGCCGGCGAGGCTATAATATTGAAAGCCTGGCAGTAGGGGAAACAGAAAACCCCAGTATATCACGTATAACCATCATGGTAATGGGTGATGAAAGAATTTTGGAACAGGTAACCAAACAGCTCTATAAGCTGGTTGATGTTATAAAAATAGTGGACATTACCGATAAGCGTTCAGTGGAGAGGGAACTGGTACTGATAAAGGTTAAAGCTGATGTTAATGTCCGGGCTGAAATAGTGCAGATTGTAGATATTTTCCGGGCTCGTATTGTAGATATAGGCAAAACCTCCCTGATTATAGAGGTTACCGGAGATGGTGGCAAGATTGATGCCATAGTGGAATCGTTAAAGCCTTTCGGTATCATTGAGCTGGTACGTACTGGTGTAGTGGCTATGGTGCGGGGAGAAATTAAGTAGTGATGCAGCCGGGTAAATACCCGGTAAGCTGATAGATTTAAGGAGGTTATTTATAATGGCAAAAATGTATTATGATGCAGATGCAAATCTAAATCTCTTAAAGGGAAAGACCATAGGGGTTATGGGTTTCGGATCCCAGGGCCATGCCCAGGCTCAGAACCTCAAGGAAAGTGGACTAAATGTAGTTGTAGGTTTAAGGAAGCCTTTTGATGAGGCTAGTGAAAAGGAATGGAATGCGGTGATAGAAGCAGGCATTCAGCCTATGACCGTAGCCGAAGCTGCTCAGGCGGCAGACATCATCCAGATTCTTCTGCCCGATGAGGTTCAGTCCCGGGTATATAATGCGGAAATCAAGCCTTATCTTAAAGAAGGAGATGCCCTGGGGTTTTCTCATGGTTTTAACATCCATTTTGGGCAGATAGTTCCTCCGGCATTTGTCGATGTGTTTATGGTGGCTCCCAAAAGCCCCGGCCATCTGGTAAGACGGATGTATCTTAAGGGTGCCGGGGTACCTGGATTAGTTGCGGTGCAGCAGGACTATAGCGGACAGGCTAAAGAACTGGGTCTGGCTTATGCCTGCGGAATAGGCTGTACCCGGGCGGGAGTAATTGAAACCAGTTTTCAGGAAGAAACTGAGACTGACCTGTTCGGAGAACAGTGTGTTCTCTGTGGTGGAGTAACCCAGCTGGTTAAAACCGGTTTTGAAACTCTGATTAATGCAGGCTACCAGCCGGAAATTGCCTATTTTGAATGTTTTCATGAGCTGAAGTTAATTGTGGACCTCATGTACGAAGGCGGTATGAGTTATATGCGCTATTCCATCAGTGATACTGCGGAATGGGGCGACTATACCAAGGGACCGGATATTATTGGTGAAGAAGCTCGCTGGGCCATGGAAGAGGCCTTAAAGGATATTCAGGACGGCGTCTTTGCCAAGAACTGGCTGCTGGAAAACCAGGTGGGAAGGCCGCAGTTTAATGCCTTGAAGAGACAGAACAAAGAACACCTGATTGAAGAAGTAGGTGCCGAACTCCGTGCCATGATGCCCTGGTTAAAGGAAAGCAAATAGGGAATTAAGAATTGAGAATTAGTAATTAAAAATTGGGGAAAGAAAAGCGTTGCTTTTCTACCCCTTAATTTATAATTCTTAATTAGGAAGAGGTGTATTATGGCGAATAGTCAACGATTGTATTTGTTTGACACCACCTTGCGGGATGGTGAGCAGTCTCCGGGGGTTAGTCTGAATACGGATGAAAAGCTGGAGATAGCCTATCAGTTAGCTCGCCTGGGTGTTGATGTAATAGAGGCTGGTTTTCCCATTGCTTCCCCCGGTGATTTTGCCGCGGTCAAGAAGATTGCGGAGATGGTTAGGGGACCGATTATTACCGGGTTATGCCGGGCCAACCGGCACGATATTGATCGGACCTGGGAAGCCGTAAAGGGAGCAGAGTCTCCCCGGATTCATACATTTCTGGCCACATCAGATATACATTTAAAACATAAACTGCAAAAGAGCCGGGAAGAAGCCCTGGTTCTAGCAGTGGATGCTGTTGCCTATGCGAAGAAGTACTGCAGTGATGTAGAGTTTTCGGCTGAAGACGCATCCCGTTCAGATTTGGACTATCTGGCGGTGGTGATAGAAAATGTTATTGAGGCTGGAGCTACTACGGTTAATCTTCCGGATACAGTTGGCTATGCCGTACCCGAGGAATTCGGAGCCTTTATCAAAAACATTAGGGAGCGAGTACCCAATATTGACCAGGCTGTAATCAGCGTACACTGCCATGACGATTTAGGTATGGCGGTAGCCAATTCTATAGCTGGCATTATCAACGGTGCCCGCCAGGTGGAATGTGCGGTGAATGGTATCGGGGAGAGGGCAGGAAATGCCTCCCTGGAGGAGATTATCATGGCTCTTTATACCCGCCAGCACTATTTCGAACGGGAAATAAAAGTGAATTACAATGAGATTTATCGTACCAGTCGACTGGTAAGTGCATTGACTGGGATGGCGGTGCAACCCAATAAAGCCATAGTAGGGAAAAATGCCTTTCTCCACGAGGCGGGTATTCACCAGGACGGAGTGCTAAAAGAACGCAGCACCTATGAAATAATGAGCCCGGAATTGGTGGGAGTGGTAACCAGCAACCTGGTTCTGGGTAAACATTCCGGTCGCCATGCGTTCAAAGAGCGTATGAGTGAATTGGGTTATGAATTGGCTGATGATGAACTGAATCGTTCCTTTATCCGCTTCAAAGATATTGCTGATAAAAAGAAAGAAGTCACCAACGATGATTTGGAAGCCCTGGTGACTGACCAGGCCCGGGCGGTACCTGAACGCTTCAGTCTTTCTTACCTGCATATATGCAGTGGTACCAGTATTATTCCTACCGCTACGGTTAGATTGACGATAGAAGATAAGACTTTGGAAGCTGCCTCTACCGGTGATGGACCAGTTGATGCAGCCTGCCACGCGGTTGATAAGATAACCGATATATATGGGAAAATGCACGATTATAAGCTGAATGCGGTAAGCGGCGGTAAGGATGCTCTGGGTGAGGTAATAGCACATATTGAAATTAACGGTAAAATGTTTAACGGGCGGGGCCTGAGTACTGATATTATTGAGGCCAGTGTAAAATCCTACATTGATGCCATCAACCGCTACTATTTTGAACAACAGCGCCACCGCGAGGATTAGTTAAACGAATTTTTAATTCTTAATTAACCCCCCCATGGCCAGGGGCTATAACCACCTATGGAAATGTGCTAAGAACATTTTTGACGCAGATTTACTTAAGATTATTATGATTTACGCAGATTCCTTTTTCTATAATTATTATCCGCGTAAATCCTTATAAATCCGCGTTATCCGCGTCTTAATTTAACCCCGTTATGCATTATCGTACTTACTAGCTCGCATTAAAACGAGGGTTTTTCTATTACTTATAAGGATGTGTAAGACTATGGGAATGACCGTAAGCCAGAAGATTCTGGCCGCCCATGCGGGCAAGGAATTCGTTGCTCCCGGTGAACTGCTAAACTGCAAACTGGATGTGGTACTGGGCAATGATGTGACGGCACCGGTGGCTATAGCTGAATTTGAGAAACTGGGAATGGAGCAGGTATTTGACCAGGAAAAGATTGTCCTGGTACCGGATCATTTTACCCCTAATAAAGATATAAAATCGGCCGAACAGAGTAAAATTATGCGCGACTTTGCCCGCAAGCTAGGGATAAAACACTATTTTGAAATAGGCGCTATGGGGATAGAACATTGCCTGCTTCCGGAGCAGGGACTGGTACTCCCCGGCGATCTCATTATTGGCGCCGATTCCCACACCTGTACCTATGGAGCCCTGGGTGCCTTTGCTACCGGAGTAGGCTCTACCGATATGGCTGCCGGTATGGCCACCGGGGAAGTGTGGTTTAAGGTACCGGAAAGCATTAAATTTATCTACTATGGGGAAATGCCCCGCTGGCTAAGCGGTAAGGATTTGATACTTCATACTATCGGAGATATTGGGGTGGATGGAGCCCGCTATATGTCCATGGAATTTACCGGAGAAGTAATCAGCCGGCTGTCTATAGATAATCGTTTTACTATGGCTAATATGGCCATTGAAGCCGGGGGTAAAAATGGAATTATCGCTGCCGATGACATTACCCGGGAATATGTTGAGCAAAGGGCCAGGCGTCCCTATACGATTTATCAATCAGATCCCGATGCTGATTATTTCGAGATCCGGGAATATGATGTTTCGAAAATGGAACCAGTGATAGCCTTTCCCCATCTGCCGGAAAATACCCGCCCGGTCAGTAAGGCTACTGGAGTAAGCCTGGACCAGGTGGTTATCGGCTCCTGTACCAATGGTCGGCTGGAGGACTTACAGATAGCTGCTTCCCTGCTTAAAGGCAAGAAGGTACATCCGGAAATACGCCTGCTGGTTTTCCCCGGTACCCAGCAGATTTACCTGGATGCCCTGCGCCGGGGCTATATTGAAACCTTTATTGAAGCGGGAGCAGTAGTCAGTACACCCACCTGTGGGCCTTGTTTGGGAGGACACATGGGTATATTGGCCAAAGGTGAAAAAGCCCTGGCTACAACTAACCGTAATTTTGTGGGCCGTATGGGTCACCCGGAGAGTGAAGTCTACCTGGCCAGCCCTGCAGTAGCAGCAGCCAGTGCCATAAAAGGGCGCATTACTGCTCCCTGGGAGGTGTAGGAGAATATTATGAAATTTACTGGCAAGGTGCATAAATTTGGTGCCGATGTTGATACTGATGTGATTATACCGGCACGTTATCTGAATACCTTTGACCCCGTCGAGTTGGCTAAACACTGCATGGAGGACGCTGATGCCGAGTTTCCCACCAAAGTAAAGGCGGGGGATATTATAGTTGCGGATAAGAATTTTGGCTGCGGCAGTTCCCGTGAACATGCTCCTATAGCAATTAAGGGGGCGGGAGTATCCTGCGTGATTGCCCGTTCCTTTGCCCGGATATTTTATCGTAATGCTATAAATACAGGACTGCCCATTCTGGAGTGTGATACTGCCATTGATGCTATTAACAGCGGTGATGAAGTGGAAGTAGACCTTGATTTGGGGCAGGTTCGCAACCTGAGGACAGGTGAGGTGTATGAGGCCGCTCCCTTCCCTCCTTTTATGCAGGAGATTATGGCCAAAGGCGGCCTGATTAATTACATCAAAGATAAACGATAAAAGATAAAAATAGACGTGGAATACAAGTATTATAAGGGATTCGCGTGGACTTAATAAAATGTAGGCGTAAAAGATTGTAGGGGCAGACCCATGTGTCTGCCCTGCCGACCACGCGTCCAAGTTACTAAAGATAAAAGATGAGAGGATGGAATGAATGTACAAGATAGCTGTTCTTCCCGGAGATGGTATCGGGGTAGAAATCGTACCGGAAGCAGTTAAAGTTTTGCAGGCAGTAGGAAAAAAGTTTGGCATGGAGTTTGAATTTAGCGAAGCCCTGGTAGGCGGTGCCGCCTATGATGATTGTGGGCATCCCCTGCCGACTGCCACCCTGGAACTATGTCGCCGCTCTGATGCCGTGCTTCTAGGGGCTATTGGCGGCCCCAAGTGGGATAACCTGCCGGTGGAACTGCGGCCGGAGATTGGGGCCTTACTACCATTACGTAAGGAACTGGAGCTTTATGCTAACCTGCGTCCCTGTGTTCTTTTCCCTAGCTTGTTACATGCATCTACCTTGAAGGAGGAAGTTATCTCCGGGGTAGATATCCTGGTTATTCGGGAGCTCACCGGGGGACTATATTTTGGTGAAAAGAAGCGGGAGAAAACCCCGGATGGGGGAGAGAAAGCTACTGATATCCTTACTTATTCCACCTATGAAATAGAGAGAATTGTACGCTTTGCCTACCAGGCGGCTCGTAAGCGCCGGAGCAAATTATGCTCAGTGGACAAAGCCAATGTATTGGAAAGTTCCCGTTTGTGGCGCGAGACCGTAATTAAGCTGGCTGCTGAATATTCCGATGTGGAAACCACCCATATGTACGTGGACAACTGTTCCATGCAGCTTATCCGCAATCCCCGTCAATTTGATGTAATTGTAACCGAAAATATGTTTGGGGACATACTTACCGATGAAGCTTCCATGCTGACTGGTTCCATTGGTCTGCTGGCCAGTGCTTCCATTGGCGGCCAGGTGGGACTATACGAGCCTTCCCATGGAAGTGCGCCCGATATTGCCGGACAGAATAAGGCTAATCCGCTGGCTACCATATTGTCAGCCGCCATGATGTTAAGATACTGCTTTGAGCGGGAAGTGGAAGCGGTTGCTATTGAGCAGGCGGTTAACCGGGTACTGGAGGAAGGCTACCGCACCCCCGATCTTATGGAACCAGGCAAAAAACTACTTAATACCGTCCAAACCGGCGATTTGGTAGCCGAGTATATTTTAGGTGATTAAGAAGAAAATAGACTTTATTTCACGCGGATTGTGTGGATTATATTAGGATTTCCGTGGATTAATTCTATAGTTTTTGTAGGGGCAGACCCGTGTGTCTGCCCGGCCGACCACTGCAATCCCGCGGGCGGACACATGGGTTCGCCCCTACAGATTACGTGCTCACATTTTCATTGGTGGTTGTCGCCTCCGGGCATGAAGGGTTAATTAGAAAACAGCGCTGATGTTTCTCTTTAGGCAAAATGTTTCACGTGAAACATTGGAAGCAGTAACATTAATTGTGAACCCCGAATTAATACGCATCTAATTAGTTTTTAGGAGGTAGAAACCTTGGGGATAAGAAGTTGGATGTTTTAATTTATGATACTACCCTGCGGGATGGGGCTCAGGGAGAAGGGATTTCCTTTTCCCTGGATGATAAAATTAGGATTGCCCAGAAGCTGGACTACCTGGGAGTATCCTATATTGAGGGAGGCTGGCCCGGCAGCAATCCTAAAGACCTGGAGTTTTTTAAGCAGATGCAGCTCCTGGACTTAAAAAATTCCCGGGTGGCTGCTTTTGGTTCTACCCGCAAACCGGGGATTACGGTAAAGCAGGATAGTAACGTTAAATCCCTGTTAGAATCGGGGGCCAAAACTATTACTATAGTGGGCAAGACCTGGGATTTTCATGTCCTGCGGGCTCTGGAAACTACTCTGGAAGAAAATCTAAATATGATCCGTGATACTATTTCATATTTAAAAGATAAAGACCTGGAAGTAATCTTTGATGCCGAACATTTTTTTGACGGGTTTAAGAATAACCGGGACTATGCCCTGCAGGTACTGGAAACTGCTGCTGCTGCCGGGGCCGACTGGCTGATACTCTGTGATACCAATGGTGGCAGTATGCCCTGGGAAATTGAAGCAGTTGTTCAAGAAGTACGGCAGCAGGTGCAGACACCCCTGGGAATACATGCCCATAACGATTCCGGCTCTGCGGTAAGCAATTCCCTGGTGGCCGTAAAGCAGGGATGCCGCCAGGTTCAGGGAACTATAAATGGTTATGGCGAGCGCTGTGGTAACAGTGATATTTGTTCAGTTATCCCCAATCTGGAATTAAAAATGGGACTAAAATGTTTGCCTGCCGGCAATCTCAAGTACCTTAGCGAAGTATCCCATTACGTAGGTGAGATTGCTAATATGCCTCACCATAACAACCAGCCTTTTGTGGGTCATGGAGCCTTTGCCCATAAAGGCGGTATCCATGTCAGCGCTTTGTTGAAAGACTCGATGACCTATGAGCACATACACCCGGAAGAGGTAGGAAATCACCGGCGGGTTCTGGTATCTGAGCTTTCTGGTTTGTCCAATCTGTTGTATAAGGCCAAAGAACTTAATATTGATGTCAATGCCTATGATGCTGAAACCCGGCGGTTGATGAAGCAGATTAAAGAATTGGAAAACCAGGGATTTCAATTTGAAGGGGCTGATGCCTCCCTGGAACTCTTTCTGCGTAAGGCGTTTGGCCAGTATGAGGACTTCTTTCAGTTAAAAAATTTAAAAATTATTCTGGAGAAAAGCGAAGGGGAAGAAGAATTTACTGCCGAAGCTATGATAAAGGTGCAAGTAGGTGAGAATACCGTTCATACTGCTGCCGAAGGTGAGGGACCGGTAAACGCACTGGATAATTCACTGCGTAAAGCTCTGAATGAAGTTTATCCGGAAATAGCAGAAATGCACCTGAGTGATTACAAGGTCAGGGTTTTAAATGGCAAAAATGGCACTGCTGCCAAGGTCAGGGTATTGATAGACTCGGCTGATCAAAGTGATAAATGGAGCACCGTGGGAGTATCCGAGAATATTATTGAAGCCTCCTGGCAGGCTATAGTTGACAGCATCAACTTCCTGCTGTTAAAAAAACACCTGGGCAAATAGTAATAAATTGCCGGTAATGATTTCCTGGTGTATATTAATAAGAAGATGCGTAACATCGTATTCTGGCAATACGAATATCTTCTCTATGATTTCGATAAATTTGTAGGGAACGACCCCGGTGTCGTTCCGGATCAGTAAGGGGTTAGGAGAGAGATTGTAGGGGCAGACCCATGTGTCTGCCCGGCTAATAAATGTTATTACGTCTGATTATGCAACAGGGGGGCGTATGATTTATGAAGGCAATGATAATGGCAGCCGGGGTAGGGTCCAGGCTTATGCCGTTGACCACCAGGATTCCCAAGCCGATGATACCAATGGCTAATGTCCCTTTGATGGAAAGTATAGTTACCCTGCTTCATACTCATGGCTGTGATGATTTAATCTGCAATGTCCACTACCATGCCGATAATATCAGCTCTTATTTTGGAGATGGCAGTGAATTTGACGTTTCCATGGTTTATTCACAGGAAGATGAACTTATGGGAACCGCCGGCGGGGTTAAGAATTGTGAATGGTTTTTGGATGACACTTTTATAGTTATAAGCGGGGACGCCCTGACTGATATAGACCTGGGACAACTGCTGGCAGCCCACCGTAAGCAGGGAGCTCTGGCCAGTATAGCCCTGAAAGAGGTTGATGAAGTTGAGCATTTCGGGGTGGTTATTACTGATGAACAGGGAAAGATTGAAAAATTCCAGGAGAAACCTCGAGCTGAGGAAGCTCTGAGCCATAATGCCAATACTGGAATTTATATTTTCGAACCGGAGATATTCAAACACATACCGGCCCGGCAGTTTTATGATTTTGGTAAACAGGTATTTCCCCATCTGGTTAAGATCGGGGCACCTTTTTACGGAGTACCGGTAAAAGATTACTGGTGTGATGTAGGTAATATTTCTACCTATTGCCAGGCCCACGGTGATATACTGCAACAGCGGGTTAAAACCAATACTGTCGGGAAGATTATCAAAACTGCCGAAGGTTCCCGGGTACTGCTGGGAGAAGGTGTAACCTGCGGTAACAATGTCAGGTTTGAAGGTAATGTGGTAATCGGGTCCGGATGTCACATCGGCAATAATGCTTACATAAGCAACTCGGTGGTCTGGGAAAATACCGAAATAGGGGATAAAACAATTATTAAAGATTCAGTAATAGGCTCTGGTTGTACCCTGGGCCAGGGAGTGAAACTTAATCTGGGAGCTGTGGTAGCAGAAGGCTGCACCCTGCATGATCGGGTTGAGGTTCCTGTTGGCGGTAAGGTTTTCTATACCGTAGGAAACGAATTGCACCTGGAACAGGGCTAGGAGCAGAGCAGGACATTTCTTTTTAAGTGAACAAACTGATAAAGGGAACTAATTGGATAGTCCCCTTTTTTGTTTACTACCAGCGCTGATAGTGGATTATCTAATTTAACAGGCGACTGAAAGGTTTATTCGGTATTCGAATTACCATGCTGCCCGCCAAAACCCATACAAGACCAGCAATCAACGTTAAATAGTTTTTCTCTACGGATAGTTTATCTCTCATCGTTTACCGACCCAACATCTCCTTAAAGCTTTCCTCCATTGCGTCTATGTCATTTCCATTTAGCTGTTCCAGTTGCTCCTGGTCTATCGGTATCATTTTTAAAATGTGCATGCGTTTTTTTTCCTTTAACAACAGTGCCATTTCCATACCAACTGGCTTATTCTGTTGCCTAAATTCATAAGCTACCAGTGCAGTATTTTCTGCCCGCTGGGTGTATTTAGGAAGTACCTTAATGCTCATATCAGCGGGAACCTTGTTTTCTGATTCCATTCTGGAGATAAACTCAGTCATACTTTCCTCAATAGCGGGGCGGTTTTCTATTAATTCCTCCGGAGACATCAGCATGTACTGGGGCATAAACTGAACCCCCCAGAATACGCTGAGGTTTTGAGACATGGTTTCATAGTCACTCTTAAAATAGGCCTGATAAAAACTCTTTACCGTTACCTCAGGGTTAGAATAGTCTCTATATGCGGCATAATAAAACATAGAAGCCAGAATGACGATAATAAGGACAAATAATGATTTTGGAACTCCACTTTTGACCGGTTTAGACAATGTACAAATACCTCCGTTTCTCTTACCATTACAAATAAGATTGTAACAGAAGAGACCGGGCTAGACAATTAATAAGCGTCCTATTTTTTGTATTTTGGAGGATAGTATATGCAGAAGGTGATAGTCGTTGGTGGTGGACCGGCAGGGATGATGGCAGCGGCGGTTGCGGCTGAAAATGGAGCGCGGGTAACCTTGCTGGAGAAGAAGGAACAAGTGGGGAAAAAGCTTAAGCTAACCGGAAAGGGCCGCTGCAACCTTACTTCAGCTCTGGATGGGGAGAACTTTATATCCGGCTATGCTGGCAACGGACGTTTTCTCTACAGCGCCCTGAACCAGTTTCCCAATCAGGATTTGATTAGTTTCTTTAATAAACGGGGGTTGGCAACCATTATTGAGCGTGGCCAGCGGGTATTTCCTGCCAGTGGCCGGGCAGAGGACGTGGTGCAGGTTCTGTACCAGAATATGCTGGATAATGGTGTGGAAATTATTTGTAAGCGCCGGGTGCAGGGTGTGGAAATGGAAGCTTCCCGGGTTAAGGGAATCAAGGTAGAAGGAGATGTTATGCCATGTGCGGCCGCCATTATTACTACCGGGGGAATGTCATACCCGGGTACCGGGTCTACCGGAGATGGTTATGAGTGGGCTCGAGCTGCCGGTCATCATATAATCCCGCCGCGTCCCGGATTGGTACCGCTGGTGGCCGAAGAAGAATGGGTTAAAGAACTGCAGGGTTTAAGCCTCAAGAACGTTCAGGCCAGTGCCTGCCGGTTGGACGGCAGCCGTATTAACCAGGAGTTTGGAGAAATGCTTTTTACCCATTTTGGGGTATCCGGACCAATTATTTTGAGCATGAGCCGGGATATAGGTGAAGTCCTTTATCGCCGCCAGGAAGCCGTACGGCTGAGTATAGACCTGAAGCCGGCTTTAAGCGAGGAAAAACTGGATGAGCGATTGCAACGTGATTTGGATATTTATTCCCGGCGCCAGTTTAAAAACTCACTGGATCGCCTTTTGCCTAAAAAATTAATCCCAGTTATAGTGGAATTAAGCGCTATAGACGGAAACAAGGAAAGCAACCAGGTGACCCGGGCAGAGCGCAGAAAATTGCTGCAACTGTTAAAGAACCTGGAAATTACTATCACCGCTACCCGCCCTATTGGCGAAGCTATAGTTACTGCCGGGGGAGTGGATGTTAAGGAAATAAATCCTCGGACCATGGAGTCAAAGTTAGTAAAAGGCTTATACTTTGCCGGGGAAATACTTGACGTAGATGGTTATACCGGAGGCTTTAACCTGCAGGCAGCATTTTCCACCGGATACCTGGCGGGGAAGTCAGCGGCTTGGTAAGTTAACTAAAAATACTCGGCATGGGCACGATTGACTGGAATACGGTTTTCTGGTACTATTCGAGGTAAATAAGGGAATATGCATGTTTAATGGGGGAATAGAAAAAATGACTAAGAAGGCAAGACGTTATGAGACCAGCACTGGATATCGCGGGTCTGAGGACTACATAGTATCAGATGACTTGAGAAATTGTGTAAACATTGCCATAGCACTGCAAAAGCCGCTCCTGATCAAAGGAGAGCCAGGCACGGGGAAAACCATGCTGGCTCAGAGTATCGCCGATTCTCTGGATAAGGAGCTTATCATCTGGAATATAAAATCTACTACCAAAGCCCAGGAGGGGCTTTATGTATATGACACTGTCCAAAGGCTATATGACAGCCAGTTTGGCGAAGGTGATGTAGCCAATATCAAGAAATACATTAAGCTGGGCAAACTGGGTGAAGCTTTCACCACTTCCGAACCAGTAGTACTGTTGATAGATGAGATTGACAAAGCTGACCTGGAATTTCCCAATGACCTGCTATGGGAGTTGGACCAGATGAGTTTTTACATTCCCGAGACCAAAGAGACCATCGGGGCTATTCACCGGCCTATAGTGGTTATTACCAGTAATGCCGAAAAAGAACTGCCGGATGCCTTTTTGCGCCGCTGTATTTTCCATTATATAGAATTCCCCGATCCTGAAGGTATGGAAAAAATTATCAAGGTACATCATCCCAACCTGGAAAAACGTTTGTTGGAACAGGCCATGGAGACTTTCTATATGCTGCGCAATGTACCCAACATACAGAAAAGACCCAGTACCAGTGAGTTAATTGACTGGCTGCAAGCTCTGGTGGTGGGCGGGATAAATCCCAACCGTATTAAACAGGATATGCCCTTCCTGGGAGTCCTGCTGAAGAAGAACGAGGATCTGGATACCCTGCTAAATCAGCTCCATGGCAAGAGCCAGAGCCGCAACCCGAACATGGTCAGTTCATCGCTGAATCGCTACCGTTATTAATAGAAAAAGGGAGGCGCGGTTTTGCGCCTCTTTGACTTTATGCTTTTGGTTATTCGGAGGAAATTCTATGTTTACTAAATTCTTTTACACTTTGAAAAACTTTGGTGTTCCTGTTTCCATGAATGAATGGCAGGCTTTGTTGGAAGCCCTGGAAGGCGGCATGGCCGGAGCCAGCCTGACTGGTTTTTATTACTTATGTCGGGCGATACTGGTTAAGACGGAAGCTCACTATGACCGTTTTGATATGGCTTTTGCCGCTTTTTTCGGTGATATTGAAACCCCGGAAGGGCTACCGGATAAAATATGGGATTGGCTGAATAAAGAGCTGCCGGAACTGGAAATTACTGATGAAATGAAGAATAACCACACGCAGCTTGACCTGGATGAATTAAAACGCATGCTGGAGGAAAGGCTGGCGGAACAGGACGAAGAGCATCATGGTGGTAATCGGTGGATTGGTACTGGTGGGACTTCGCCTTTTGGTCATTCCGGCTATCATCCCGGCGGTATTCGCATAGGTGGACAGTCTCGCAACCTGTCCGCAGTTAAAGTGGCAGGAATGCGCCGCTTTCAGGAGTTTCGTACTGATGAAACCCTGGGGGTCAGGCAATTTCAGGTAGCATTGCGTAAGCTGCGCCAGTTCACCAGCCGCCTGGAAGGGGCTCGGACTGAGCTGGATTTGGATGCTACGGTTGATAAAACCTGTGATAACGCAGGGCGTCTGGAACTGGTATGGGAGCGACCCCGGGATAATGCCATAAAAGTACTGCTGTTAATGGATGCGGGTGGCTCCATGCTCACCTATAGCCGCCTGTGCAACCAATTATTTACGGCAGTCAACCGCTCCAACCATTTTAAAGATTTGAAGATTTTCTATTTTCATAATTGTATTTATGACTGGCTCTATCATGACCCCGCCTGTATACAAAATGATTATACCGACACCGAGTATGTCCTGCGAACATATAGCTCCGATTACCGGGTAATAATAGTAGGAGATGCCAGTATGGCACCCTATGAGCTGATGCGAGCGGGAGGAATAATTGATTGGGATTTGCACAATGATAAGCCGGGAATAGAATGGCTGCGGCGCATACACCAGCATTTTGAATATTCAGCCTGGCTTAATCCAATCCCCCGTAATTACTGGGATTGGATGGATGGGGCCTTTACTATTAGAAAAATATCAGAAATATTCCCCATGGAACCGCTAACGGTTGATGGGTTGGAAAAAGCCATTACTGCCCTCAGGAGTAAGCAGGCAGTAGCAGTTAACTAGGCTAAGACGCGGAACTACCGCTGAGTGCCGGGCATACGCAACCACATATGAAAACGGCTGCATCAGTATTGCGAGCGGGGTAAGCTCCGTTTACTCCAGGTTTTTCAGGGGGAAAGTTGTAGGGGCGAACCCATGTGTTCGCCCGGAATAGGCAGTATTATATGCAACTCGATTCACCCTTCGGGAGGTAGCAGTGTATATTTTCTAATTAACCCCCATGGCCGGAGGCCGCAACCACTTATGAAAATAAGACTTATTGGTTCTAATATTTTCTGACGCTGATTATTTAAGATTATTATGATTTATACAGATTCCTTTTCTCTAATTATTATCAGTGTTAATCATAAAAATCAGCGTTAATCAGTGTCAAAAAAAATTCTATTTTCTTATTAAGATGGAGGATTGGTAAATGAGGCATGTATATGAAGGCAAGACAAAAAGTGTGTATGAACTCGAGGATGGTAACTACTTGTTAAAACTAAAAGACGATGTGACCGGGGAAAATGGACAGATTGATCCGGGAGCCAATGCTATAATGGGCGAACTCGAAGGGATGGGTAGAGCCTCCTTGTTAATGTCCCGTTATTACTTCGAACTGCTAAATAAGGCAGGAATGCGCACCCATTATATTGATGCCAATATTGACGAGAACACCATGACCGTTAAACCGGCCCAACCGTTTGGGGAAGGGCTGGAGATAATCTGCCGATTCAAAGCTTATGGTAGTTTCCTGCGCCGCTATGGGAAATATGCCAGGAAGGAACAATCCCTTGATAGTCTGGTAGAGATTACCCTGAAAGATGATGACCGGGGCGATCCCCTGATCGTTGATGAAGCCTTGGAGCAACTAGGCTTATTGACCATGGCCGAGTGTGCCACGGTAAAAGAAATGACCAGAAAAATTGCCGGGATAGTTAAAGATGACCTGGCCACCCGGGGACTGGAACTCTATGATATAAAATTTGAATTTGGCCGTGTAGACGGGCAAATCACCTTGATAGACGACATATCCGGCGGCAACATGCGAGTATTTAAAGACGGCCAGCAGGTTGACCCCCTGGACCTCTCCCACCTGGTTACAGGACAGTAAGTTTTTTGTAGGGGCAGACCCATGTGTCTGCCCGCGGTTAGACTATAAGCCAAATTTTAAATTTAAAGTGAAGGCCGTTCTAGTTGGAAGACCATATTCCTGTAGAATCCAGGTTAAGGTAATCCCCGCAGCTGTTTACTAATCCTAAATTCCCAGACGGTTTTTTAAACCATCCTGAAGTACCTGTGAGAAATTAACCCCTGCTTTTTCCGCACGCTCATTCAACCAACTTGGTAAGGTTAGATTTTTGCGGATAGTTCGGTTGTCGTTAGCTCGTCGATACGCATCGATATCGATATCCACCAGAGTTACAATTTCTTCAGGCGAGTGCTCAGGATATTCTGGAGATGGTTCGGGGATAGAGCGGCCCATATCTTCTTCACAGATAGCCCAGAGTCCAATAGCATCGCGAGCCATTTCAATGGCGTCTGCGATATCCTCACCTTCGGTATTAATTTTTAAATCCGGTACATAAACAACATATCCGGTTTCGGCTGGGGTTAAAACAACCGGGTATACCTTTTTCATGCTGGACACCTCCATATGTTTTATTGCTGGAGCAAGGACTATTTTAGTCCCTGCCTCCTGAGAATAGCCTTTGCTAACATTTCGTTAATTTCTCTATGGCGAGGTATTGGTTCACTGTTTTTGCCGTTGGTATACAGGTCGTGGTTCGCTCCCTGCCTAAGTAACCACCAACCATTATCAGTTAATTTTTTGATTAAATCTCTTCGTTTCATACACCGGCACCTCTTGATCATATTATACGTACTAGATGCGCATAAAACAAGTTTTGCAGCAGAATAATAATGAAATGGATACCAGTAGAGGCGGACTCAAGTATCTTGCATAAAACGGAGGTGCTATTTACATGGATAAAAGCCAGGTTCTAGAGAAGGCAACTAAATATGCAGAATTAGTCAGTAAAGAATTCAAGCCCCAAAGAATTTTATTGTATGGATCCTATGCTAAAGGCAATTGGAATGAAGAAAGTGATATAGATATTGCTGTAATAGTCGATGAGGTTAACGGCGATTATTTAGAAATAGCTTCTATGCTTTATCGATTAAGAAGAAATATTGATGATAGAATTGAACCTGTTTTACTGGAAGAAAAGGCGGATCCAAGCGGTTTTCTAACCGAAATTTTAAAACATGGGCAACTAATCTACATGGGATAATATGCAAGATTATGTCATGTATAAAAAAAGGTCCGAAATACCAATAAACACGAAGCTATTGGACTAGTCCGCGGGCGAACACATGGGTTCGTCCCTACAAACGCTAGAAGACTCTTGATTTACCCACGTGTCTGCCCGCGGTTAGGCAGATACTGCCCGTTAATTATTTACCAACCCATCTTGTGGAGGCAACCCGCGGGCGAACACATGGGTTCGCCCCTACAAATACCAGCTGGATATAACCTGGGTAATACCGCACATGGTGTAGGGGCAGACCCACGTGTCTGCCCGCGGTTAGGCAGATACTGTCCGTTAATTATTCACCAACTCATTTTGTGAAGGTAGCCCGCGGGCGAACACATGGGTTCGCCCCTACAACTGCCTGACCACCGCATGACCCCTCTCTATCCACCCTAAAAGATTTATTACATTTCAAAACATTTCCGTATCTAAATAATCTCATTGCCAAATGTATGCAGGGAAAATATAATTAATATAGAATTATTACTTTAACTTAAAATTTAATGTTGAAGTAATTTGTAGAAATAATATGGGGGTGCAGGGTAATGGATTTTAATTTGAGTAAAGAGCAGCTTCTAATTCAGAAAATGGCTCGAGACTTCGCTGAGAAATATATTGAGCCAGTGGCAGAACAGATTGACCGGGAGAATAAGATACCACAGGATATCCTGGAGGGACTGGCCGAGTTGGACCTTTTTGGTATTCCTTTTCCTGAGGAATACGGCGGTGCTGATGGAGGTTATGATGGCTATGTCCTGGCTATGGAGCAGCTTGGTCGGGTTTCCGGGGGAGTAGCCATGACCTTATCGGCCCACTCGTTGGGTTTGAGTGCCATTTACGTATTTGGCACTGAAGATCAAAAGCAAAAATACATGGTACCGGGATGCAAGGGTAAACACATAGTATCCTTTGCCTTTACCGAACCGGGAACTGGCTCCGACCCTAAACAGATTACCACCACAGCGGTTAAGGATGGTGACCATTATATTATTAATGGTACCAAGCGCTTTATATCCAATGCCAATTGGCCGGGTGCCATTATTCTTTTTGCTCGTGATAGCGAAAGTGGCAAACCTTCCGGCTTTATTGTGGACAAAGGTTGTGAAGGCTATTCCATCTCCGAGCCCTGGGATAAAATGGGGATGCATGGAGGCATGCTGCTGGACGTATACCTGAAGGATGTAAAGGTTCCGGCTGAAAATCTGCTGTCTGGACCAGGCATGGGTTATCCAATTTTGCAACTGGGTATCTCCTTCGGCAAGATAGGGGTTTGTTCTACTGCTCTGGGTGGTACGCTGGCTGCTTATGAAGAAGGTCTTAAATATGCCAAAGAAAAAATGCATCGGGACAAACCTATTTCCCGGTTCCAATCTATTCAGCTCAAGATAGCCGATATGGCCATCAAATATGAAGCGGCGCGCTGGTTAACTTACCGTTTGGGATATCTGGCTAATAACATGAAGGATCCCAGGCAGTTTGCCAGGGAAGCTGCCCTGGCCAAGACTTTTGTATGTGATACTGCAGTTGAAGTAACACGCCTGGCTATGGATATTCACGGTTCTTATGGTTTGATGAACGACTATAAGATTTCCCGTATATACCGGGATACTATTATTGGACCCCAAATTGAAGGTGTGGCCGATATGCAGAGGATGATAGTGGCCGGGTTGACCCTGGCTGATTAAGATACCTGGGAATAGAGAAACAGCAGGGGGGCAAACAGGGATGGAGAAGTTTGATGTAATTGTTGCGGGAGCAGGCCTGGCAGGTCTGGCGGCAGCTTATACCCTGGCTCAGGAAGGGGTAGAAGTGCTGGTGATTGAAAAAGGCGACTACCCCGGGGCTAAAAATGTTACCGGAGGCCGCCTGTATGTTAACCCGGTACGCGAGCTTTTTCCTGATCTATGGAAAAAAGCACCTCTGGAGAGGTTTATCACCCGGGAAGGTGCCAGTATCATGGCGGGTGAGCGTTCAATTAATGTAGAGTACTGCGGCAGCGAGCTCAGCCAGGAACCATATCAGAGTTATAGTATTCTGCGGGCCAAATTCGACCGCTGGTTTGCCAAACAGGCGGAACGCAAAGGGGCTATGCTGGTAAGTAAAAGCCGGGTTGATGATGTGATAATTGAAAACGACCAGGTAGTTGGAGTATGGGCCGGAGGCGATGAGCTAAGAGCTGATGCAGTTGTTGCCTGTGATGGGGTACTATCTTTGCTGGCCGAAAAAGCAGGTTTACGTAAACCGGGTAATCCTCATGATTATGCCGTAGGTTTTAAAGAAGTCATCGAACTGGACTCTACCCTGATAGAAGAACGTTTTGGTCTGGAAGGTAATGAGGGGGCAGCTCGCCTGTTTATGGGCGAAGTTACCCGGGGTAAATTTGGCGGCGGTTTCCTCTACACCAATAAGGATAGCTTGAGCCTGGGTATAGTGGTCGGTATCAAGGACCTTATGGAAGGCTCCCCAGCGGTACAGGCCCCGATTCTGCTGGATGAGTTTAAACAGCGTCCGGAAATTGCCAGGTTAATAAAAGGCGGGGAAAGCGTGGAGTATTCGGCCCATGTTATACCTGAAGGGGGCCTGAAGGCCATAGGCAAATTGTATGGTAACGGCATACTTCTGGCCGGGGATGCTGCCGGATTGGCTCTGAATATCGGGGTTACTGTGAGAGGGATGGAATATGCTCTGGCCTCTGGTTATTACGCCGCCCAGGCGGTGCTGCAGGCCAAAGAAAAAGAGGATTTTACTGCCGGAAGCCTTTCCGGGTATGAAAAACTGCTAAATGATAGTTTTATAATGAAGGATTTTGCTGCTTTTAAAGAGGCTCCGGCAGTGCTTGACAGTTCCAGGTTCTTCAAACATTATCCGGAACTGCTGGGTAATATAATGAAGGATGTTTACGAGGTGCCAGCAGGTCCTAAAGACCGGCTCTACCCTACAATTAAAAAATACCTGACCCTGAAAGAGATGTGGTCTATGGCCGGGGACATGAGAAGGGTGATGAAGATATGAGTGAACTTGGTGGATTGAAAGCCAAACTGGGTCTGGATGTTTTTAAACACGATAGCGAACCTCATATCCGGATTAAGCCTGGCATGGAAAAGGATCCCCGCTTAAAAGCAGCGGTGCTGGTTTGCCCAGCCGGTTTATATGCTGAAAATGATAGTGGTGAGGTGGAACTGACTATAGACGGGTGCCTGGAGTGCGGCACCTGTCGCATTGCCTGCGGCACCGAGGTCCTGGAATGGAACTACCCCACCGGGGGCGCTGGTGTCCAATTCCGCTTTGGGTAATAATAGACACTCTTCGTATACAGGAGCACGTAATCTGTAGGGACGAACCCATGTGTTCGCCCGGAATAGGCAGCTCTATATGCAACGGGATTCACCCTTCGGGGGTCACTGGTCGGCCGGGCAGACACACGGGTCTGCCCCTACAAAAACTAGAATCCGCGTAAGTCCTATAATAATCTGTATTCTTCAGTGTTAATAAATCGATTGTTATATTAACGAGGGAGGTTTGGTTCATGAATATTGTGGTAGCTATGAAACAGATACCTGACCTGCAACAAATCAGGATCAGAAACCGGCAGCCGATTCTGGATGATGTGCCCCTGACCCTGGGGAACATTGATAAGAATGCCCTGGAAGCCGGGGTAAACTTGAGGGATGAGCTGGGCGGCAAAGTCACGGTTTTATCAGCAGGCAACGAAAACATAGAAGATACGGTTAAAGAGGCCCTGGCCGCAGGTGCTGATGAAGCCTTTTTGGTAATAGATGACAGCCTGGAGGGGGCAGAAAGCAGTGTAATAGCTAATGTTCTGGCTGCCTCTATTAAACAAATAGAGGAACCTTCCCTGATACTATTTGGTGAAGGTAGCGGGGATAATTATTCCGGTCAGGTGGGTTCGCGGGTAGCTGAAATACTAAACCTGCCCCAGGTATCATTTGCCAGCAGCATTGAAATTAAAGGAAACCAGGCGGTGGTAAACCGTTCCCTGGAAGATGGTGAGGAAATAGTACAGGTTGATTTGCCCGCAGTAGTAGCCGTACTGGCGGATATTAACGAACCCCGTATTCCTTCAGTAACCCAGATATTAAAGGCGGGGAAAAAACCCAAAGAGGTTTTGGAGCTGGATGAACTGGAGATTGATGCTGGTAAAGCTATGGTGATTGCCGCAAGTAACCTGGCTCCGGAAACAGAACGCAAACGGGTAGTGGTAAAGAGCGTGGATGAGCTTATCCAGGCTTTGACTACTGAAGGCTATGTGGGGAGGTAGTTAAAATGGCAGGAGTCTTAATTTTTAGTGAAAACAACGGATTGGCTCTGGAACTGTTGACCGCAGCCAACAGTCTTAACTCTGCAGCAGTAAGTGCATGCGCTATAAATAATGATGAACAGGCGCAGGCTCTGGCCTCTGCCGGAGTACAGGTCTATGCGGTGAAAAACAATGATTTGCTGATGGCTGATGTGGGAGCTATAGCGAGTGCCATAAAGCAGGTAGCTGACAAGGCTGGTACGGATACGGTCTTGCTGGCATCAAACCGCAGGGGAAAGGAGCTGGCGGGAAGACTGGCTCAGGCTATGAATGCCGGGTGTCTGACTGATGTAACGGCATTAAATGTCGACGGAGATAAAATTATGTGCCAGCGGAATGCCCTGGGTGGGGCAACGGTAGCTACTCAGTATATTGATGCCGATAAGAAAGTCGTTGCCATCCGTCCCCGCACCGTTGAAGCTGCAACCGGAGCAGGAGTAGGAGCAGTAGAAGAAGTAGCGGTAGAGGTAAAAAAAGCTGGAGTTACAGTATTGGAATTTAAGTCCCGGGTTGGTGACAGTGTAGATATCGAAGCGGCTGAAGTGCTGGTTGCAGTTGGTCAGGGTTTAAACAGCCAGGACGATTTGCCTGCGGTAGAAGAACTGGCAAAGAAGCTGGGCGGTGAAGTAGCCTGTTCCAAGCCGGTAGCCACAGATAAGAAATGGCTGTCAGAGGAAAGGATTATTGGGTTGTCGGGCAAAAAATGCAAGCCCCAGCTGGCCGTATTATTGGGGATATCCGGACAGGTTCAGTTTAACGTAGGCATCCGTGACGCCAAAACCATAGTAGCCGTTAACAGCGATGAAAACGCCAGCATAAACCAGATGGCCGATTATATTATCACCGCTGATCTGCATGATGTAGTGGCGGAAATGAACAAGAAACTGGGATAAAAAACACTTCGTTCAGGATGACAAGGAAAGTTACTTTCTTACTAACTCCCATGGCCGAGGGCCGCAAAAAGGCATTAAAATAGGGTTTGAGGTGTCGGCTCTATACTAATATTTATAATAAATCAGTGTAATTCATAGGTTTCAGTGTCTATTTTCATATTACAGCCATGGTCAGACCATACCCTAAAGGGCACACAGCAAAACAAGCATGAAAATATATCAAAAGGACCGTCCCCGTGATATATGTACAGGAGTACGTAATCTGTAGGGGCGGACCCATGTGTCCGCCCGCGGGATTGCAGTGGTCGGCCGGGCAGACACACGGGTCTGCCCCTACAAAAACTATAAAAAAGAATCCGCGTAATCCGCGTGAATTTAAACTTAATTCCGAAGGGAGCCTTAAGGCTCTCTTTTTTATACCCATTTATTGTTAATTAACATAGCATCAAGAAATAAAGCATTTAGCATATATATAGATATGGTTTACTTTTCTGTGGCTTCTGGAAGGAGGTTTCCCATGGCCTATGACTTTGACGCACTGATTCGAAACGACAGGGAGAGCAGGAGGGAAAAGGCATTTGCTGCTACCTTCCTGGAATATCTGCATATAGTGCAGGAGAATCCTGATATCACGGTACTATCGCATGAAAGTATGCAAAATATCATCATGCAATCAGGTGTGGAAATAATTAAGACCGAGGACTACCCTCGCCTGAGAAGGATATATGGTAACGACACCATTAGAAAATACGAATTCTTTAAAGATGAGTTTTATGGGATTGATCATATCATAATGGAGATCGTGAGATATTTCCATTCTGCAGCCATGCGGGGGGAGGAATCCCGGCAGGTTCTTTACCTGGTTGGACCAGTAGGTTCAGGAAAATCCTCATTAATGGAGAGCCTGAAAAGAGCATTGGAAGTCAGCCCTCCCATATACGCTCTGGAAGGCTGTCCCATGCGGGAAGAACCCCTGCACCTGATACCAAAGCATCTCCGGCCGAGTTTCGAAGAATTACTGGGGGTAAGAATTGAAGGGGAGCTCTGCCCCATTTGCCGCTACCGTTTGATTAACGATTATCAGGGTAAATATGAAGAGTTTCCCGTAGTGCTAACTGATTTTTCCATTCGGGGCCGTAAAGGTATCGCTGTAGTACCCCCGGTTGACCCCAACAACCAGGATGCTTCGGTATTGGTAGGTTCGGTGGATATATCCAAAATGGACCTTTATCCCGAAGATGATCCCCGGGTGCTATCGTTAAACGGTGCTTTTAATGCAGGTAACCGTGGAATCGTAGAGTTTATAGAAATATTTAAAAATGATGTTGAATATCTGCATACCATTTTGACCGCTACCCAGGAAAAATCCATTCCTTCACCGGGTAAGGGCCCCATGATTTATTTTGATGGCATAATCCTGGCTCATTCCAATGAAGCCGAGTGGAATAAATTCAAATCTGACCACACCAATGAAGCCATTTTAGACCGCATTGTTAAGATTGAAGTACCATACTGCCTGGAACTGGACCAGGAAGTAAAAATATATCAAAAGATACTTAAGAAGAGTAATTTTAAAGCCCACATAGCCCCACACACCCTGGAGATAGCCTCAATGTTTGCTATTATCAGCCGGCTTACCCCATCTACCAAGGTTGATATAGTAAGCAAAATGCATATTTATAACGGGGAGGAAATAGTACAGAAGGACTCCACCAAAAGAGTTGATATCCAGGAACTGAGGGATGAAGCTTCCCGGGAAGGATTCACCGGCATATCAACTCGTTTTATTATGAAAGCCATAGACAATACCCTGTCTGAGTCTGAACATGATTGCATCAACCCCATCACGGTTCTGGAATCACTTATAAAGTCAGTTAAATCCACTGATGCCAGTGATGATGAGAAGAAGCAGTGGCTCACCTATCTACAGGATACCATTAAAAAAGAATACCATCGTATTTTGGAAAAAGAGGTTACCCGGGCATTTATTCATGGCTACCGGGAGCAGGCTGAGACCTTGTTTAACAATTACATTGACCATGCCGAGGCTTTTGTCAACAAAGTGAAACTAAAAGATACCAATACCGGTGAGGAACTGGAACCGGACGAGGCCTTTATGGAGTCGATTGAAGCTGGCATTGGCCTGTCTGGAAGCGCTGCCAAAGGCTTCAGGCACGATGTCACCGCCTACATGTTTTCCCTGCTACGTAATAAGCGCAAAATTCAATTTGATAGCTATGAACCCCTGCGGGAAGCGATTGAGAAGAAACTGATAGCCTCGGTAAAAGAATTATCCCGGGTAGTAACTCAAGCCCGGGTACGGGATGAGGAACAAAACCAGAAATACAATGACATGGTGGAAGAAATGAAACGCAACGGCTACTGTGACCACTGCTGCAACGTAATCCTGCGCTACGCCGCCAATAATTTGTGGAAAGACTAGAAATTGAATTAAGAATTGAGAATTAAAAAGTAAGAATTATCGTCCGATAAT
>Ga0265294_10001096_pt1 | contig 36703 bp, 28 predicted proteins | sample MunlanPumphouse3_FD_192504 | JGI IMG/M metagenome (GOLD analysis project Ga0265294, IMG submission 192504) | Groundwater microbial communities from a municipal landfill in Southern Ontario, Canada - Pumphouse #3 | ecosystem: Environmental > Aquatic > Deep subsurface > Groundwater | place...
TTCCCCCCCCCCCCTTTGAATCTGTCTTGTTTTCATCGTTCCTCCTTTCTTAGGCGATGTTTTGTTTCTAATTACCGATTATAGATTCCGGTAAATCAAGGTCACATTTTTATGAACCAACAAACAACTGATTCTTACACTCTTATAGTATAGCTACCATCTGATTTCAATTATTTTAAACTCTCTATTTACTGTCAAGTTCTATTTTCGCTTTCTTACAAATTTCCCCGACAACCGATCTGAAGCATTGTATCCGCCCTATATATTCGTATGCATCTCACGGTTGGAAGTGTACAGCGTGAACAGCCATCATTCGATAACAATGAGCCCGCATTGATTAGGGATCATTATCCTGTATTGTGCTATTTCAAAAGGACGGCTTTGCGAGTGGCACTTTTATTGCCGCATTGGATTTTGATAAAATGCAGACCAGAGGAGACCTTCTTGCCCCGTTGGTCTTTTCCATCCCATCTATAGCGATGGTGTCCGGTGGAGAGCATTTCGTCCACCAAAGTGCGGAGCAATTGCCCTTTGACATTGTAAATCTTCAGGCTGGTACGAGAGCTTTGGGGCAGATCAAAATCGATAGTGGTATCCGGATTGAAGGGATTGGGATAGATATTCACCGGAATCTGAGCTTGCAACAATCTGTTCTTCAGCCGTGGAGTCTGCTGCATAAAATCAGTTTCCGTGAGCCTGCAAGTCAGGGATTTTACCGCTTCGGCAGTGCGCATTTGAAACCAATAGTAGTTATTGGGATGCATCACTTCACTGAGTTCTGAGGCCGGGCTGTAAGGCGTCCATTCTATCAGTCCTACGTTGTCAAACCAGGCTTGCGAGATTCCTGCGCTGGCTCCTTCCAGGCTGAGCTGAATATCAAAATACCAGGCATTGTCAGGCAGAGATAGCTCGGCGTAGTGCCAGGCCCAGGAATTTGTGCCGGTCAGGTCTTCCGATACGCTATAGCTTGTCACGGGATAGTAAGAATTGCGTGAGCTGTAAAATCTGATAATGATATTGGCAGCGCCGGCGTTTCGGCTCCGCATCCAGCCATGCAGGGTGTATTTCTTTTCATTATCATAGAGCTTGAGCTTTTTCGAGATCTTGGCTGTAGTGCTTTCATCCGGATTTGCGCTAAGGAATGCAGAGCGCTCACCATCTACTGCGTTGTCTGAAAACTCCGGAACCTGCCACAGGGAAGAGCCTTCAGCTTCAAAATTGCCATACCAGATCAATTCCGAGCCCATCCTCATCTGTGCGTCCTGAGCAGGCTGAAGCTCATCCACCGAGCTGATGCTGCCATAGCGGGGTAGCTTGATGGGCTTGCTGATCTGGTAGCCATCTTCATGGCTTTCAAAGCTGGTATTTATCTCCAGCACGGATTCTTGCCGGGCGAGGCCATCCGGATCCAGAGGCACCCAGGCAGAGAGCTCCTGCTTATCTACCACCACTACGGTATCCAGTTCACGGGATTTCATTGCAATATAATCCAGGATATAGATTCCCAATTGCCCGGTAGCAGGCTTGGGAATATAGCCATTGATGTAAACAGGCTTTACATGGTGATTGCGAAAACCGTCTTCATAAGCATCCACATAGAGGATCATGCTGTTCATGCACTCGGGATAGTCCAGGTCAAAGGCAAAATTGCCCAGAGAGTGCGCGATTACCTTGCCGTTATAAAGCTCCAAACCCTGGATGATATGAGGGTGATGCACCACCACCAGGTCTGCGCCGCTATCCACAGCAGTGTGGCGAATCTGCCGGTCCCATTGATGGGGGATATCGGAGCGGTAGTAATAATCCTCATCCTGAGTATCTCCCTGGTAGGGATTGCTCTTGCCATAATCCGCGCCGGGCTGCAGCGAATACTCACTGCCGGCGTGCAGCTCCACTATTTTGAGATCGGCTACGTTTTCCACCGCATTGATCTGCTCGCCAATGTAGTAAGGAGTCATATAGGCAAAGCCCTCTTTGGCAAAACCGGCATGCAGATAGGGCTGGGCGTTGTTATATTGGCCGGTGCGATCGCTACTTCTGAGAAAGGCGATGGACAGGCCTTTACGATTTATAAAAGCAGGCAGATAGGCTTCGTATGAATTTGCGCCGGCTCCGCTGTGCAAGATCCCATTGGCATCCAGCAGATCCTGGGTCTGCTGCAAGGCTGGCAGGCCGTAATCCAGAGTATGATTGTTGGCCAGGCTCACTATATCGATTCCGGCAAAGACCAGAGCGCTTACATTATCCGGATTGCCTCGATACACCACCGATTTTGTGGGATGCGGACTGCCGGTATTTGCCAGAATTACTTCGAGATTGGCAGAAGTGATGTCCGCAGCCCCACCCAGGATAGAGAAGGTGGGCGCAAAGATGGAATTGATGCCGTAATATGGGATGATATGGCTTTCATAGCGGCGGGCAAGCATCACATCGCCCACAAAGTTCATGGTAAGCGGCAGCGAGCTGGGCCCTTGATCTATATTGACCTGAGTGGAGGCCAGGCCTACCATCCCGCAATCATCGGTAAGGCGCAAGGTGGCGGTATATTGATGGGCGTCTGTAACTTCATATATGTGAAGCGGAGCGGCCTGAGTGCTGGTCTGCCCATCTCCAAAACTCCAATAGTAGCTAAAAGTATCACTATCAGGATCTGTGATGATTGCCTCAAATTGCAGGCTGACCTCCCGTTGATTCAGCCAGAGAGGACTGGTAGCCGAGATGCTTACCTGCGGGGCTATCGGTAGATCGCCGGTGATATTCAGGATGCTGTCAAACCATACCGAGCGAGAAGATATGCCATCCAGGTCAGAGACATAGATCAAAGAGCTGAGGGTGGGATAGTAGCCAAAAAAGGACTCCCAATCTTTGCCCACGGGAAGCTGATATTCGTGCCAGTTATATGAGGAATACGCTCCCTGATACACAGGCACCCATACTTCCAGATTCAGGATCAAAGAGCCGGAAATGCTATAAAACAGCTGATTTACACCATCGGAAAAACCAATGCCCTGCACCTTGGAGCCGCTCTGATAGTATGCCGCCATCGAGATCACGGTATTGCTATTAATAGAGGTGGGGGAGATGCTTTGCTCTTTCCAGGTGTTTCCACTCAGACAAAGAGAGTAGGCCGAGGAAGCGTGAGTATTAGTATTATCCAGGTACCAGGCATCGGGCTCAAGGTCTTCATCTGCCCATGATGTAAGGGTCACCTGTCCATCATCAAAATCTTCTATGACTATGGGACGCATCTGAGCAAATAGTCCAAAAACTGAAAAGACTAACAAGGTAGTAAATACAATATGACGCATAATTCCTCCCGGGAGAGCAGATTATTCGTATAATAGCAAGCAATATTCATTCCATAAGTACTCTTGACTTAGACTGGTATCTAACACAAGCCTAACTCGAAGTGACTCGAATGTTCGAGTCAGCTCGAGTTAAAACCGAGTTAAAATCAAATTAAAGACAAGACCATTTTTCGTGTTGTTTTTGCTATCTGAAATGTCGTTCCTACATGACTCAACTCCTTGCCTGGTAATCGTTTTGCTATCTGAAATGTCGTTCCTACATGACTCAACTCCTTGCCTGGTAATTGTTTTGCTATCTGAAATGTCGTCCCGCTGGGACTTTGGCCGTTGTGCGGTGATGGGTTGCTATCTGAAATGGCGTCCCGCTGGGACTTTGGCCGTTGTGCGGTGATGGATTGCTATCTGAAATGGCGTCCCTACAGGAGTCAATTCCTTGTCTGGTAATCGTTTTGCTATCTGAAATGGCGTCCCGCTGGGACTTTGGCCGTCGTGCGGCTGTGGTTTGCTATCTGAAATATCGTCCCTACAGGACTCAACTCCTTGCCTGGTAATTGTTTTGCTATCTGAAATGTCGTCCCGCTGGGACTTTGGCCGTTGTGCGGTGATGGATTGCTATCTGAAATGTCGTTCCTACAGGACTCAACTCCTTGCCTGGTAATTGTTTTGCTATCTGAAATGGCGTCCCGCTGGGACTTTGGCCGTTGTGCGGCTGTGGTTTGCTATCTGAAATATCGTCCCTACAGGACTCAAGGCCTGTGTGGCAGGTGATTGCTATCTGAAATATCGTCCCTACGGGACTCAAGGCATTGTGTGGCAGGTGTTTGCTATCTGAAATATCGTCCCTACAAGACTCAAGGCATTGTGCGGCAGGTGTTTGCTATCTGAAATATCGTCCCTACAGGGCTCAAGGCATTGTGTGGCAGGTGATTGCTATCTGAAATGTCGTTCCTACAGGACTCAACTCCTTGTCTGGTAATTGTTTTGCTATCTGAAATGCCGTCCCGCTGGGACTTTGGGCCGTTGTGCGGTGATGGGTTGCTATCTGAACTCATAAGAAATGGATTTCACAATCGATAATGAGAGCAGGATATTCGAAGTCCAAACCAGCGCTAAAATTGGAGTATAGTGCATAGTTTCCATAGCTGGTTTGAACTCCGAAACTACAGCATATTTCGCCGAGCTTTAGACCACTCCAGCTCTGATCAGATCGTGCATGTGCAGGATTCCCGCAGCTTTCCGATCGGCATCTATCACCGGAAGCATGGTGATGGAAAATTTCTCCATAATATTCAAAGCGCTTACGGCCAGTTCGCTGGCCCTGGTATGCTTGGGATTTGGGGTCATGCAATCCTGGGCTACATGTCTCAGCAGGGCATCGCCTTTTTGCTGCAATTGCCGGCGCAGATCGCCATCGGTAATAATCCCACGCATCTCACCCTGGGCATCCTCTACTATCGTGCAGCCCAGCTTTTTAGAGGTCATTTCCAGGATGGCGTCTCTCATGGCGGTGTCCGTCCTCACCCGCGGTAGCTCGCTGCCGCTATGCATCAGATCACTTACTTTGAGCAGCAGTCTTTTGCCGATCGCGCCTCCTGGGTGGAAGCGGGCAAAATCGGTAAGAGAGAAATTCTTTTCTTTGAGCAGAGCGATAGCCAGGGCATCCCCCAGGGCCAGAGCTACGGTAGTGCTGGCGGTGGGCACCATGCCCAGGGGTTCCAGCTCGGCATCCACTTTGGTGCAAAGCACGGCGTCGGAAGCTTTGGCCAATTGCGAATCCAGATTTCCGGTAAGGCTGATCAAGGGTAGGCCGATAAACTTGATAAAGGGGATGATCGCCAGTATCTCGTGGGTATTGCCGCTATTTGAGATGGCCAAAACCACATCTTCTTTGGCGAGCATGCCCAGATCTCCGTGGTTTCCTTCCGCGGCGTGTAAAAAGATGGAGGAAGTGCCTGTGCTGGCGAGGGTGGCCGAGATTTTGCGGGCGATGATTCCGGCTTTGCCGATGCCGCAAACTACCACCTTGCCTTTGCATGCCGAGAGATAGGCAAAGGCTTTGTCCAATTCCGTTTGATCGAGGTTTTCCGCCACCGTGGTGATGGCAGAAGCCTCTTTCAATAGTTCAGCGCGAATATCTTCAATTCTGCTCATCGTCTTCTTTGATGGCAGTAATGGCTTGATCAAAGGTCATCGCACCAAGATCGCCTTTGGTATGGCGGCGCAGGGTCAGCGTGCCTTGCTCTGCTTCCTTTTGGCCGATGATGCACATAAAGGGGATCTTTTTCAGTTCTGCTTCGCGGATCTTATAGCCGATTTTTTCACTGCGGCTATCGATCTCACAACGCAGCCCTTCCGCCTGGAATTTTTCCTGCAGATCCTTGCAATAGTCCAGCTGGGCATCGGTGATAGGCATCATCATCATCTGGATGGGGGCCAGCCAGAGGGGTAGATTCCCGCCATGATACTCCAGCAAAGTGGCAAAAAAGCGCTCCACCGAGCCCAAAACTGCGCGATGGATCATATATGGCCGATGCGGGCTGTTGTCGGCGCCGATGTACTGCATATCAAAGCGCTCTGGCATATTAAAATCAAATTGGATGGTGGTACATTGCCAGGCGCGACCGATGGCGTCTTTGATCTTGATATCTATCTTGGGGCCGTAAAATGCACCCCCACCTTCATCAACGCTGAAATCCAGCCCCAGCTTGTTCAAGGAATCCTTCAGACTTTGAGTCGCCATTTCCCAATCCGAATCCTCACCCACAGCCGCCTCCGGTTTGGTGGAAAGATAGATCAGGAATTCCTTGAACCCAAAGTATTTTAGCATGTTCAAAGAGAATACGATCAGCTTTTCCACTTCGTCGCTCACCTGCTGGGGAGTGCAAATGATATGCGCATCGTCCTGGGTAAAGCCACGCACCCGCATGAGGCCGTGCAAGACTCCGCTTCGTTCATAACGGTACACGGTGCCCAGCTCGGCCAGCCGCACGGGCAATTCACGATAGCTGTGATGACTGGCATTATAGATGCTGAGGTGGAAGGGGCAATTCATGGGTTTGATATAATAATCCTGGCCTTCCACTTCCATTTTGGCATACATACTCTCCTGGTAAAAGCCCAGATGGCCACTGGTCTCCCAGAGCTTGCTGCGTCCCACATGAGGAGTATAGACCAACTGATAGCCTTGTTTCAGGTGCTGGTCTTTCCAATATGCTTCGATGAGGTGGCGGATCATGGCTCCATTGGGATGCCAGAGTACCAGCCCGGGGCCTACTTCATCGTTTATAGAGAAGAGGTCCAGGTCTTTGCCCAGCTTGCGATGATCGCGCTTGGCAGCTTCTTCCAGAAAGAGCATATATTGTTTGAGTTCTTTTTTGGAAGGGAAAGAGATGCCATATATGCGCTTGAGCATCTTGTTCTTTTCGTCGCCGCGCCAATAGGCACCAGAGCTTTTCAGCAGTTTGACAGCTTTGATCTTGCCGGTGGAAGGCAGATGCGGTCCGCGGCAGAGATCGATGAAATCTCCCTGTTTATAGGTGCTGATGATATCGGTATCAGGTATTTCATCCAGAATCTCAATCTTGTAGTCTTCACCCATGCCGGCAAATATCTCTACGGCTTCCTGCTTGCTGAGTTCTTTGCGGACATAAGGCAAATCCTGTGCGATAAGTTCGTTCATGCGTGCTTCGATCTGCTCCAGTTCTTCGTCTGTAAAGGATTCCTGGCGGTCAAAATCGTAGTAAAATCCTTGTTCGATAGCCGGGCCGATGGTTACCTGCACATCCGGCCAGAGCTGTTTCACAGCCTGCGCCATCAGATGCGCGGTGCTGTGCCAATATAGCTCTTTGCCCTCTTCGCTTTTGAAGGTATGAATCTTGAGCTCGGCATCTTCAGAAATCATGGTGCCGATATCACATAATTTGCCATTTATTTCAGCGGCCAGAGCTGCAGCAGCCAGGCGCGGGCTTATCTCATTTGCGATATCCAGAGCGCTTACCGCTGCCGGATATTCTTTTTTGCTTCCATCCGGAAGGCTAATAATTATAGACATATAATCTCCAATATTTAAGAGTTTCTTGCAGTAATTCAGAAGGGCAGAATCTTGTCAAGTATGCTTTTTATCTGCATTCCCCTATTTTTCAAGAGAGCCTAATTATGGGCGGGTCGATCTTTGCTATCCGAAATGTCGTCCCTACAGGACTCAAGGCATTGTACGATAGGTAATTGCTATCTGAAATGTCGTCCTTATAAGACTCAAGAAATTGTGCGGTAGGTGATTGTTATCTGATATGTCATCCCTACAGGACTCAAGACATTGTACGGTAGGTAATTGCTATCTGAAATGTCGTCCCTACAGGACTCTATAAGCTTGTGTAGCTGTAGGTTGCTATCTGAAATGCCGTCCCTACAGGACTCTATAACTTTGTGTAACTGTAGGTTGCTATCTGAAATGTCGTCCCTACAGGACTCTATAACTTTGTGTAGCTGTAGGTTGCTATCTGAAATGCCGTCCCTACAGGACTCTATAAGCTTGTGTAGCTGTAGGTTGCTATCTGAAATGTCGTCCCTACAGGACTCTATAACCTTGTGTAGCTGTAGTTTGCTATCTGAAATGCCGTCCCTACAGGACTCAATTCCTTGTCTGGTAACTGTATTGCTATCTGAAATGCCGTCCCTACGGGACTCTATAAGCTTGTGTAGCTGTAGGTTGCTATCTGAAATGCCGTCCCTACGGGACTCTATAAGCTTGTGTAGCTGTAGGTTGCTATCTGAAATGCCGTCCCTACAGGACTCTATAACTTTGTGTAACTGTAGGTTGCTATCTGAAATGCCGTCCCTACAGGACCCTATAACCTTGTGTAGCTGTAGTTTGCTATCTGAAATGCCGTCCCGTCTCGGATTGGAAGGACATTAATGCTGGAATCATGAATCTTAACTGCCAAAAGTATAAACTGAAATACATAGGCATAGATGATAGCTAAGATACTATCATTAAGTTCATTATCAAAAGAATAGCTCAATATTTTGGGGGGAATGCAGGAAAGTGAATTTCCTTGACAAGATTGTCCCTTTGTAAAATTGTATTTTACGATTTATGGATTAATTTGAGCTCTGTTAAAGGTTATCTTTGCAGGCTCTATTTATGGAATCACACATAGCAGTTCAAAGAAAAAGGTAAGGAATAAATGATAATAGCATTGGTGTTATTCTGGGTATCATGGTCGATATTGGCTTATCACCTGGTAGGTTATGGAGCCATTCTGTATGTCATTAGCCGGTTTAAAAAGACAAAATCATTGGATGATACGGCTATCACAAGTTATCCTAGGATTATTGCGCTCTGTGCAGCTTATAATGAAGAGAAGGAGATCGAGGCCAAGATCTTATCCTTTTTGGCGTTGGATTATCCCAAAGACCGCATCAAAATGATAGTTATTTCTGATGATTCTACCGATAAAACCAATGAAATCGTGTCAAAATATACCACAGACTCCAATATAGAGCTGATTATTCAAAAACCACGACGTGGCAAGCAATCTGCCCATAATATGGTGCTTCCTCTGCTGGATTGCGATTATGTCTTATCCACCGATGCCAATTCCATTTTCGCCCCTGATGCGGTAATGCTTTTAGTAAAAAAGATGCTGTCAGATCCCAAGCTTGGTCTGGTTTCCGGAGAATTGCGGTTAATAAAAGCCGGCGATATGCAATCCGGCGAAGGGCTGTATTGGCGTTATGAATCGTTTCTTAAAAAGATGGATAGCGAATTCAAATCCATCATCGGGGCCAATGGTTCTATATTTCTGATCCGCAGGGAGCTTTTTACCGAGGTAGATCCCCAATCCGTGGATGATTTTGAACGCACGTTGATCGTGCTGAAAAAGGGATATCTTGCAGCTTACGAGCCACGCGCAATCGTTACGGAGGAAGAGACCGAAAAAGCCAGTCAGGAAATATCCCGCAAAATCCGTATTATCACTCAGCAGTGGCATGCTATGCATAGGAATAAAGCCTTGTTAAATCCCTTTCGTTTTCCGAAGATTAGTTTTATCCTCATCTCGCACAAGCTGATCCGCTGGCTGCTATTTGTATTTGTAATCACAGGATTCGTCAGTTCGGCTTTCCTTCTCGGTATATGGCTATACAAGCTGGCGTTCATCTTACAGATAATCTTTTACGGGCTTGGCCTCATCGGTCTGGCTCTGCAACACACCGGGATTCATTTTCCCTTCACGGGTGTTGCCACTTACTTTGTGGCAATGGTATATTCTTCTGCTGTGGCCCTGAAAAATTACTTTACGAACAAAAACTTCGGAATGTGGAAACCTATCCGATGAGGAGAGCATAGACTCATGAACATTTTCATTACAGGCAGTAACGGTTTTGTGGGCTCGCAACTGATGAGCACACTGGAGAAGAGTGGGCACAAAGTGATCGGGATCGATATCAGCGATCATTGCAATAGCACAAAGCATGCAAACACACTATCCGGTGATATACGTAAGAAAGCTGATTTAGACAGGGTTTACGCAAGGTTTTCCAAGCAGTATGGCAGCGATATCGAACTCATTATCCACTGTGCAGCAGCTAAACATGATTTTGGCATTAAGCGCGAAGAGTATTTCAGTCACAATAAGCTGGGGACGAAGATTCTGCTTGATTTTGCTGCGGAGCATAAGATAAACAGATTCATCAATCTCAGCACCGTATCCGTCTTTGGGCATCCCAAAGGCAGATCGGATGAAGATACAGCCTACAATCCGGATCACCCTTATGGCGAATCCAAGCTGGCGGGAGAACTGCTTTCTATAGAGTGGCAAAAGCAAGATGAGGCCCGGGAATTGATTGTTCTGCGGCCTACAGTGATCTATGGTCCTCACAATTTTGCCAATGTTTACAATTTGATTGATATCTTACACCGCCGACCAATACTCACTGTGGGGAAAGGCGATCATATCAAAAGCATAGTTTCACTGGGAACAATTTTAGGGATGATAAGTTTTTCGCTCACCTTGCTCAAGCCGGGCTATCAACACTACAACTGTGTGGACGAGCCTTATATCACGCTGAGGGAACTGATGCAGATCGTGGCCGCAAATCCAGGCTTTAAAATGCCGAAGATCACAATACCACTTGGTTTAGCTATAGGCATTGGGATGATTTTTGATGTTCCGGCCAAGCTTTTTTCCATAGATTTGCCCATTAATAGCGACCGTATGCGCAAATTTGCCACCGCTACATATTTTACTGCCGGGAAAATTCGTAAAGCAGGATATGTCCAAACGCAAAGCATACAGGATAGCGTCTCTGAAATGTGCAGCTGGTACATGAACCAAGATCAAAGATAGAGTTTAGAGCGCCACAGCCAGGGGAGCCCGTGATTGGGAAACTCCCCTGCTCTTATCTCTATTTGTTACGGATCATTCTGAGGCTATTAAAGATTACCAGCAGTGTGACTCCTACATCCGCAATAATCGCTTCCCATAGCCCACTGATTCCAGTAACTCCCAAGATCATAACCAGGATTTTGATACCCAGCGCCAGGCCGATATTCTGCCACACGATTAGGTTTGTAGAGCGTGATAATGTAAATGCTTTCAAAAGCTGCTCGGGGCGGTCATTGAGCAGGATCACATCCGAGCTTTCGATGGAAGCCTGAGCCCCAATGGCTCCCATAGCGATGCCAATATCTGCACGTGCAAGCACCGGAGCATCGTTCAGCCCATCTCCACAGAAGGCTAAAGTCCCCTCGTTCTTGCTTAATAAAAGCTCAATCTGCTCCAGTTTCTGCTGGGGTAAAAGCTCGGCATAAAAGTTGTCCAGACCAAGCTGCTCTGCCACTGCCGAGGCCTTGGCCTGACGATCTCCGGAGAGCATGCTGATCTGGGATATACCCAGCTTGCGCAGACTATCGATAGCCTCCGGCATGCCGACCTTGATCTCATCTGAAAATAGCGCCGCACCCAGATATCTTCCGGCTTTGGCTATGTGTACCGAACTGGAGGTACCGGAATCCACCAAATCAGTGTAGCCCAGTTCTTTGAAATAGCGTTCTGATCCGGTGATATAGTCTATATCATCGTAATTCAGCACTATACCTTTGCCGGGCAATTCCTGGAAAGACTTCAGCAATTTGCTATCGAAGCCAAAGGACAAGGCTTTCTTCACGGCCAGCGCAAAGGGATGATTTGATGTGTATTCACTGATATATAGGGCTTGCTCAATCTCTTCAAGAGTCACGTCTGTGCTGGTGATGATCTTTTCCAGCTTGAGCTCACCGGTGGTTAAAGTGCCGGTTTTGTCAAAAACCAGGGTTTTAGTCTTGCGCAGCCTGTCCAGATAGGTGCTGCCTTTGAAGATAATACCACCCCGCGCGGCCAGACCGATGCCTATATAATACGTTAGCGGAATGGATATCACCAGTGCGCAGGGACAGCTTACTATGAGAAATACCAAAGCCCGCTTCAGCCAGATAGCTGAAGGTAAGCCCATGAGCACGGGAATCAGAAATACCAAAAGGGCAGAAAACACCACAGCTGGAGTATAATATTTGGCAAAGCGCGTCATGAAACGCTCCTGGCGGGATTTTCTGGCGCTGGCATTTTCAATGAGACCCGTGATGCGGGAAACCATGCTTTCGGATTCCTTTTTCTGGGCTTTCAGCTCCAAAAGTCCGCTGTGGTTCAGGCAACCGGCATAGACCGTATCTCCAGGCTGCACCAGCAGAGGCTCTGCTTCTCCGCTGATGCTGGAGGTATCCAGGGTGCTTTCACCGCTGATCACTACAGCATCTACAGGGATGCGTTCGCCGGCATAAACCAGGATCAGGTCTCCTACCTGCAATTGATCCAGACGGATATCTTCGATGCCGCTATCCAGCTTGCGGTGTGCCTTTTCGGGCTTGAGCTGCAAGAGGGAATTCACAGATTTTCTGCTGCCAGCCAGAGCCCTGCTTTCCAGATATTGTCCCAATTCGTAGAGTGCCATCACCGCGATGGCTTCGGTATATTCGCCCAGATACATAGCGCCGATACTGGCGATGCTCATCAAGAAATGCTCTGCGAGCAGCTGCTTGGAAAATACTTCCTGGAAAGCATTGCGCAGCACTCTTCCAGATACCAAAAGGTAAGCCAGAAAAGACAGAGCAATAGATAGAACCTGGCCAAAAGGCAAGATAGTATTCAAGAGCCAGAGCATGAGGCCGGCGTAGATAAACCAGGTATAATAGCTTCTTTTAGCCTCTACATCAGAGCCCGCTGCGGCTATTTTCACCCCGGGTTCGATTCCGGAAGCAATCTTATTCAGCCGGTCTATCGCGTTTCCTGCCGGGTTCTTATACTGTACTATCAAGCGCTTTTTCATGAAATCAAGATTCACGGATTCTACTTCAGCCAGATTTGCGATTTCGCCTTCTATCTTGGCACTGCAATTTGCACAGTCCAGATTGTGCACATCATATTCGCGGATGGTCATGCTTCTTCTCCAATGTGCTCTATAGCCACGTCAAACAAGCTCTGTATGTGCATATCCTCCAGAGAGTAATATACAACAGTTCCTTCCTTTCTGGTCTTGACAAAGCGGTTGAGTCTCAGTATTTTGAGCTGATGGGATACGGCGGATTGTCCCATTTTGGCCAAACTGGCAAGGTCTGCTACGCAAAGCTCGGAGCGGGATAGGAAATACAGCAGTTTCAGGCGCGAAGGATCTCCAAAGACCTTGAAGAATTTAGCCAGCCGCTCCATGGTATCGGGCTGCGGCAATTGCCCGAGTATCTTATCTATCTCTTCAGCAGAGATGAGTTTACATAAACATTTATCGATCATTATAGCTCCTATGTGAATATATGTTCATGTATAGTATAATCGGACTTCTGTCAAGACCAACCGTGAAATATTCCGGTAGAGCATTCGCCGGATTGGATGCGTCACGCATCTGGCAGGGGCAGGATTAAAACGAACAGCGCCGAATCGGAAGCTCGGTATCCCAGCTATCTTCCTCCAGAAGGAAACTTCAGCGGCTTAGATCGCATTTGAGAGCCAGTCCCGATTTCTGGAACTATCCTTTGCAATCTTGCAAGCTTTGTTATATTTAGAGCGCCGCTCATCAAAGCTGCTGATATTTAGTTTGAGTAATCTGCTCCAGCGGCTCGGGGTCAAGGTGATGTCTTTTTGGTATCTATTTAAGAGCTTATCAGCGTGAGTGATGAAATCCATATATTGATATTCTTCGGCCCAAAAGAGCAAGAGATGGGTGATGTCCGCTTCGGGGTAATCCCGGCGGCTGTCGCTGAAATCTATGAAATAGTAATCATTTCCAGCCAGGAGGATATTTTTGGGTTGATTATCGATATGACAGATGCATTTTCCCGCTTTGTAACTAAAGGCGTGAAAGTCTGCCAGGGCTCCTCCCAGCTCTGCTGCCGAGAAATTTGGCAAATCCAGATAGGCTTTGCCTTTTATGCGTTTGATGGTGATATAGCAGAGCTTTTGTCCCAAGATCTCAGCTTCGCCGGCAGAGATCAATTCGGGCACATGGGGCGGAGCCAGATGATAGACTTTTAGTTCCCGCTCAAAGAGCTTTTGATCGGTAAAAAGCTTTGATACCACATTCGAATAAGTGATCAGAGTGAGATCAGACAAGATCAATCCAGGGAAATCCTTGCGATGCGATTTTGTTTTAACAGGGGCACGATGAGCTCATTTGCGGGCAGGTGATAATAGATATCGGCGGCGCCTTCATAGCCTTTCAGATCGGTGATAAACTTATTTTGTGCCTGAGGTATTTGAACAATCATACTTTCGGCCCAGGAGCTGAAGTAGATGCGTCCCAGATCATCGATAGCGATTCCATCCAGCTGCGAGTAGATGGTATCTTTGAAGATGCTTACTTCCTTGCTGCGGACGTCTATGCTGAGGATGGGGGAGTGGGTGCTATTGTTTACCACAAACATCTGCCAGCGGGGGCGATCGTAAACTATACCATTGGGCTTGTCCAATAAAGGGCTGGTTATCTTTTCCTGGGTTTTGGTGGCGGGATCATATACAAAGACGCAATTTTCGATGGTATCTGTAATGTATAGCAGTCCATGCTCGGTGATGGAGATATCGTTCAGGCCGACTGCTCCCTGGATAGGATAGCTATCTATGATGCTGGCCTGGGCTACATCGACTACCTGAATCTGAGAGGGCTCTGTAACGTAGAGTTTCCCATCACGCAAAAAGATGCCTTTGGGATTTTGGAAAGTCCGCGGCATATACTCACTTAGATTGCCATCATCGTCCATTGCGACTATGCTGCCGCTGCCCACGTTTGAGATCAAGAATCTCTCTCCTACGGGGTCGTAACTTACACTTTCAGGCTTATCGAGACGGATGCCGGTACGATTTAAAGCCAAGAACAACAATGCTGCCACAATGATCATGGCCACTATAATGAGGATAACTTTCTTCATCTTAATTCCTTTGGTCCCAGCTACTGCCGGAGGGTCCATCTTTTATTTCTATTCCCAGAGATTTAAGGTCGTCGCGGATTTGATCGGACAGTGCCCAGTTTTTATCTGCTCTGGCCTGGGTTCTGTACTTCAGCATCAGCTCGATCAAGTCTTTGGACAAATCCGGCATCTGACTGGATAGCCGCTGTTCAGGATGCTGGAAAAAGCCCAGCACCTTCCCCAGTTTCAGAAGCATACGGGCTGCATCCTGGCGGTTTTCTACGCTAAATTTGCTGTTTTTTGCCAGGCGCGCCAGATCAAAGAGTATGGCGATGGCGCGGGCGGTATTAAAGTCATCGTTCATACAAGCGCGAAAATCCTGTTCAAGACGCAGACATTCTGCACAGCTGATCTCTTCTACATTCAGGTTATCCAGATCAGATGCCTGTATGGCTTTGTAAAAATTATCCACAGCTTTATCGCTTTCAATAATCAGTTCACGGGTAAAATCTATGGGTGAACGGTAGTGTTTGGAAAGAAAGAAAAAGCGAATGGCCTCGGCATCGTATTCTTTGAGGATATCGCGGGCAGTAAAGAAGTTTTTCAGGCTCTTGCTCATCTTTTCGCCATCGATATTTAGAAAGCCATTGTGCATCCAATAGCGTGCCAAAGGTTTGCCGGTCAGAGCCATAGCCTGGGCATTTTCGTTCTCATGATGCGGAAATACCAGGTCAATACCACCACCATGAATGTCAAAGTTATCGCCCAGAAAGCTCTGACTCATGACCACGCATTCTGTGTGCCAGCCGGGGCGTCCTTCTCCCCAGGGGCTAGGCCAGAAAGGCTCTTTGGGCTTGCTCTTTTTCCAGAGGGTAAAGTCTGCCGGATGGTGTTTGCTCACGTTTTCGGCTACTCTGGCTCCGGTCTTCTGTTCGTCGATCTTTTTACCGGAAAGAAGACCATATTCAGGCAGGGAAGTGGTATCGAAATAGACATCACCATCCACCTCATAAGCATGCTCGGTATCCACCAGTTTTTTGATCAAAGCGATGATCTGCGGCATTACCTGGGTGGCTCGGGGCTGATGCGTAGGAGGGGCTATGCCAAGGCGGGCACAGTCTTCCAAAAAGGCCTTGGTATACTTCTCGGCGATTCTTTGAAAATCCTGGTCTTCTGCCTGGGCTTGCTCGATGATCTTGTCGTCTATATCGGTGATATTTTGCACGTATGTCACTTCATAGCCCAGATACTCAAAGTACCGGCGCACTACATCAAAAAAGAGGAAGGCACGAGCGTTTCCAATGTGAAAGTAATTATATACGGTGGGGCCGCAGGCGTAGAGCTTTAGCTGTCCTTCTATGAGGGGGACAAATTCTTCTTTGGTTCTGCTTCGGGTGTTATACAGCTTCATGTTTGCTCCGTGGGTTTATTTGTAGATTACGAGGCGTTCGCGCTTTTCGATGCTTTTGCCTTCTGAAGTTTTAGCGCGGACGCGGATAAAATAGGTATTATTGGCCAGTCTGGCACCAAATTTATCCCTGCCATCAAAGTGAATCTGGTTGAAGCCAGGCTGAACATGGCTTTTGATTCTGCGAATGCGTTTGCCACTCATGGTAAAGATGTCCAGCGTGACATCAGAGGCTTCGGAGATGATGAAGGTGATATGTGCTTCATCTTTTACGGGATTGGGATAGATGAGCAGGTTTTCCATGGATATGGGGCCAGATTGTCTGGCTACAAAATGCACTTCAGCTACCTGCGGCAGATTCTGATTGTCAAAGGCGATGATCTGGACGCTGTGCGGTCCTTCACTGAACTTTGGTAGCTGATAGGTCAGGGTACCCTGAGTGTAAGAATCGGTATCATACTCAAAGTACTGGGTGACCGAAATGGGATTCAGAGAATTGTCTATCACCAAAAGGATATTGTGTCCGGCGCTACTGGTCAGATTGATGCCATTATCATCCGAGATCTTGGCATAAAGCAGGGGGGACCTGCTTACCGTGTCTCCTTCTCTGAAGTCATAGGAGCCCAGATATATGGATATTTCAGGGGGAGCTTCATTGGGGGGAGCATCCGGCAAAATCTCGCTGGAAAGCGGCAGCGGATGATGGTAAGAAATGTAATCCTTGGAACTTGTTTCATCCCAGATATAGCTGAGCACGAGGCCGCTATCTCCACTGAGTATATCATCCGGCACCAGGAAAGCAGCAAGAAATTCAGAATTTTCTACCGAGACCGATCCTCTGAAGATCTGCGGGCCTCTTTGATCCACCTGAGTAGTATTTATCGTATAGTTGCGATTGCTGTCATAGGCCATAAACTGGGCTATTCCATTCAGCCCCGTTTGGCTAAAGTTTCCGCTGAATCGGGCATTTTGGCGGGGATGAAGTGTATCCATTCCCAAGCTTTGCTCGTCCAAAATAAGGTCTGTGCTTCGTTCTGGGGGGACAATAGGCAGATAAGGATCGCCCAGGATCACATAGACGTCGTTGTTCCTGACAGCAGTTGAGCTGGAATTGGAATAGCGGAATTTGGCATCTATCAGGGCTTCTCCTATGGAATAGTAGCGGTTGACCATATTGGGTATAAAGAATCCCATCAACGAAAGATTGGGTATGGAATGGCTCAAGCGTGTGGCTCCCACAGAGGCGATGGCTCCTGCGTTATTCATAGTAACTGTTTTTTGTCCCAGACTCTCATAAGCCCAATGGTCAAAGGTGCTTACTTCACAGGAAGCGGCTATGAAAAGGGGCAGTTTATCGCTATTGTGCAGGCGTCCCAGATCGGTGGCGACATTAAAATAATCTTGCATACCGAGGATATCAAAAGAACCGTGACCTACGTAATACCACAGCAATTTTCCGCTATTGATCTCATCTATCAGGGCATCGCGCACTTTGGGTTTGTTCAAAAACTCATCGAAGTCATATTCAGTGGCAAAGATCTTGCTTTGCAACACAGAGGGGTTCAGCTGCCTGGATATCCACTGCATATCGGAAGTATGTACCCAGTCTGTAGTGCTATTGCCATTTACATTGTCATCAGCCAGAAGCACAACCTGATTGCGCCACAAACCGGGAGTGGGATTCTGGGTGTAATTTTGGAAGTTGGCTAACATGTTTGAGAGCTCACTGGCGTTTGCCACCGGATACCTGCCCACTGCGATTTCAGGGTATCTGTCATTAGTAAGCATGGTAAAATAGTCATCTGAAGAGGCGTAATTACTGGGGTTTTGGTAAACTATTACTTTGTTTTTGTTCTGAGCCATACCAGAAAAATTGCGCCAGTCCATAGTGCCCAGTCCCAAAAGGGTAAGCCCTTGCAGGGCAGGAGTAGGGGCATTGAAATAGATGTATTTCAGGTATTGGCGGATGGCGCCGGGGTCTGGATGTCCGCCATTGAACTGATTGAAGATATCTTCCTGAAGCAGCACCTTGCTATGGTAACCCCAGTTTTGCCGGTACATATCTGCCAGAAGATTGGCCTGATCTAGAAACTCCGCGTTTGTGACTATCACACTATGGATGGGGCCAAAGATCTGGCTCAAGTCTAAGGGGTCCAGCTTTTGAAGCGAGACCGGACTGAAGTATTCATTTGGCTTTGAGATGAAGAACTGGGTAGAGGCTCCACCAGTGGATGAAAAAGTGAATCCGCCTTCCGTCATAGTAACAGGAAGCTGGCTGATCACGCTGGAGCTGCTTTTCTTGAAGACCTTCAGATCGGCAGCAGAGCCGCTGAAGACATATTTTACGCCCTGTCCCACGAGGGACAGGTAGGCATTGGCAATATACTGGTGATTGGTCTTGATCAGTTTCCGGGAGTATGTAATCTGGTAGTAGTCCAGAAAGAGATTGTCCATAAGGTTTGGCCTGTGTACCCGGATCGTGATGCGGTTGTTACCATTTTGAAAAGCAGAGGTTTCCTCACTGAAATCAAAGACATTCAGTTTTTCCCAGTGCCAAAAATCATAATTTTCGGTTTCCCTGATGATCTGCCCATTGACATACACGCTGATAGTGTGAGTAGTAGCGGACTTGATGTTTTCCTGCTGCAGGCGAAACTTTAGAATCTGGTCTTCACTGGGGTCTAAATCCGTAAGATTTACATCGAAATTATAATCCAAAGTAGAAGAGCCAAACAGCCGGCTCATAAACCAGGTAAAACCTTCCTGCTCACGCCTGTGCCTTTCTTCCTCCACATGAACTACCTGGCGGTGATACTCCACTACACTGCTCACATTCTCAAGTTCGTTATCCAGCTGAATACGCAGGGGTGCCTGCTCAAAATCGCCGGCAAAAGTGAGCCAATACACGGCATTGTGCGAATACGGATTGTGATATATTTTATCTGTATTTACTGAAAAGGTGGCATTTTTATCGTAGCCAGTGCGGTCTGAGCCATGGAAGAGTATGTAGTCTGAGGGATCGAAGCTGCCGTCTTCTTCGCCGATTATCTGAATGGGGATCTCGGTAAACTGTTCCCCTGCATAGAGTGCGGTATGCGGCAAGGCCTTGCCAAAAGTGCTGAAGATGCGAAAGCTGCGCGGGTCTATCTCAGAAATGGGGAATCCCGTGAGCTGAGAAGGATTGATGCGATACATGCCGGCTTTGTCGGTCTCTATCTTCATCCACCAGGGGGAGCGGGAAAAATCTGCATAATTGACCTCAGAGCGTTGCCGGGTATACCAAAAGCTGGCATCCTCAGAATTGAGCAATTGCTTCAGGACAAGCGAGGCCATGGGATCATCGCGTTTGGGGCTTTTGGCCTGGGTATTCCCCTGAAGCGTGATCTGCAACCTGGCAGAGCTTATGATGTCCACAGTTTTATCGCCATCATAGCGGAAGGGTCTGAGCACAAAGATGGCAAAGGGATGTCCGCGGAAAAGGCCGGGAGCCAGTTTTTGGATGAATTCTTTGTCGCCAGAGCGGTACTGCTCTTCGTTTATCTCATATTCAAAATCTGAGATTCCGCCATTTTTGATTATCTTGGCTACAGGGCTGAGGCGGTTGGGCAAAGTGATGCGGCTCTCAGTACTGGAGATCAAAGTGTAGCTGGCATCACCATCTGGAGGAATTCCGATCTTAAACTCAAGCTCCGGTAAGGATGGCATTCCCGGTTCCTGTGGATAGCCAGCCTGACTCAGTATGATGCTGGAGAAGCCTTGTTGCTGAAGAATCTCATATTCATCAAGGGTAAAATCCACTATCAGATTGCGGCCATTGCGCTCTACTACTGAAAACTTGGCCATGGCAAAGCCGCAGGCCAGCACCAATAAAGCGATTATCGTGAGGCGTTTCATTGTTCTTTCTTGACAGTAAAAATCTTCTCCAGTATATAGATCAGCATGTAGAATATCCCCGTAAAAATGAATATCCCCAGCATGCCCTGGCCTAAGATCCAGAGCGATTCTTGCACGGTTTCTAATCTTGTAAGCATCATGTATAACATTTTATTACCTCTTATGTATGGTAAGACCTGCCGCTGGATATCATCATCGCGCGGTAAATCTGTTCGATCAGGATCAGGCGGGACAAGCGGTGAGTGAAGGTCATGCGGGAGAGGCTCATCTTAAATTGAGCCCTTAGGGCTAAGTCTTCACTCGTGCCATACACTCCACCGATCACAAATACGATTCTCTTCTTATCTGATAATTTAGTCAGAAACTGCGAAAACTCAAGAGAAGATTTCTCTTCGCCCCGTTCTTCCAGCAAGATTACATAATCATCCTCATCCAGCCGGGCCAGCACCTTTTTGCCTTCTTTTTGGATTACCTGTTGGCTGCTGCCTGTCTGTCTGATGCTGATATCCATCAATTGCAGGATTTCAAGCCGGCAAAAGGGAATCAATCTCTTTTGAAACTCACCCAGGGCTTCACTCAGCCAGCGGTCTTTATCTTTCCCGAGCAGGATGATTCTGATATTCACAGTACTTAGAGTATGCAGGCCAGGCTGAGCGCCATGCACAGCATCTTGGTCTCACCGTCATCGGCTCTGGAGGGGATGAGGATTGGGGCTTTGGTGCCCATCACTATATGAGCTACGCGGTATTTACAATAGTAAGTGAGCATCTTGCCATAGAAGTTTCCAGCTTCGATATTGGGCACTATCATGATATCAGCTGCGCCTCCCACAGGGCTACTAATGCCTTTCAGGCGGGCGGCAGTTGCATCCACTGCGTTATCAAAAGCCATGGGTCCTTCTATGGTGCAGCCGGGAATCTGCCCACGCTCGTTCATTTTGGATAGCAAAGCGGCATCCAGGGTTGCCGGCATCTTGGGGTTCACCACTTCCACGGCTGTTAGCACTGCCACTTTGGGATTGGTGTTACCCAGATAGTGGGCTACCTGAACCGCGTTTTTGATGATGGCGATCTTTTCTTTCAGTTCGGGCAGGATGTTTATCCCACCGTCGGTCATCAGCTTGATGCCATCGGGATGTTCATAAGCCAATACATCCGAGATCACATCGCTGATTCTGAGGCCATTCTCCTTGTCCAGCACTGCTCGCAGCAGCATGGAAGTATCGGTCTTTCCTTTCAGGATGAGATCGCCTTTCCCGGAGTTGATCAGCTCCACAGACTTTCTGGCTGCAGCGTTAAGATCAGAGCCGGTATCCACGATCTCAAAGCTATCAGCATGTTCGGGGGACATTTTCTGCAATAGTTCCTGTATGGCTTTGGCGTCTCCCACCAGGATGCTTTCGGCCAGACCTTCTTTTTTGGCCAGGATCGCAGCGTCCAATACGCTCTCGGTTTGGGCCGCGGCGATTACGGCTGTGCCGCGGCGGGCCTCTTTAACTCGCATGATCAGTTCATCAAAGTTCTTTATCATAGACGGGCTCCTTATATGATTTGTAAGTTCTGTATTTAATAATCGTAGTGTTCAATGAATTCATCTAAAAACGCGTCTTCTTCGGGCTTCATGTGTACCAGAATCTTCTTGAGCGCTTCTTTCTGGATTTGGCGTACCCTTTCCCGGGAAAGTCCCATTACTTCAGCGATCTGGGCGAAGTTTTTGGATTCTTGCTTTTCATTAAGGCCAAAGTAGGTACGGATGATCTCTGCTTCCCGTTTTTCAAGCTTGTCTATAGCCTTGTGTATGCGTTTGTTGAGGCGTTCTTGTCTATATAGCTGCTGAGGATCGAGAGCTTCTGTGTCGTGCATAAGATCGCGAGTCGAGAAATCCTGAAAATCGTTAGTTTTCAGCACATCGTCATAGGAGAAAGTATCTGGAATCTGGGTTTTGATAAGCTCAATAGATTTTTCGGTAATATTAAGGAAGTCTGCGATCTCCTCGGTGCTGGCTTTACGGCCGGTCTCCGAATATACCCGTTCTTTGGTGGCCTTGATCCTGTGGGCGGTACTGGATTTCCCCAAGGGCACCCGTATGAGAGAGGACTTCTCGGATACCGCCAGGGTGATGCGCTGCTTTATCCACCAGATAGCGTAAGAGATAAGCTTGATATTCTTGTCTGGATCAAACTTTTCTATAGCTTTGATTAAGCCGATATTGCCTTCGCTGATCAGTTCAGAAAGGGGAAGGCCTCTGTTTTGATAACGGGCAGCGATCTTGACTACAAACTTGAGATTAGCCTGGATCAATTGATTCATGGCATCGGTATCTCCATCTCTGGCTTTGAGGGCCAGCTCATGTTCCTCTTTACGGGACAGCGGCTTAAACTTTGAGATATTTCGCAGATAATTCTGTAAGGCTTTATCGGCAAAAACATTTTCTCTTCTTGGTCCTTTTGACATATCCTACCCCTTATTCTAAAGGCAATACCTTACGAGGGTTAATGGCTTTTCCCTTGATCCGGTATTCAAAATGAAGGTGAGACCCACTGGCATTGCCTGTGGAGCCTGCCATGGCTATATGTTGCCCTTTTTCCACTTTATCGCCAACGTTCACCAGATTCTTCTCGTTGTGCGCATACACAGTCATCACAAAATCCGGATGCTCCAAAACTATCACGTTTCCATAAGCGCCCTGCACTCCGGAATATACTACCGTACCATCCAAAACAGCATAGATAGGGGTGCCGTTTTTGGCTGCAATATCGATCCCTTTGTGGGGTTTACCATTACGCAGCCCATATTCGGAGATAACTCTGCCTTCCACGGGCAGGGCCAGATCGCTGCGAATCTTATCTTTCTTCAGCAGATCTTCTTCGGTAAGACGGTCCAGCGCAGCCTGATCTGCCGGTCTGGGACTTCCGGCCAGATAGAGCTTTTGTCCTACAGTCAGATTATTTGAGCTCAGAGAATTCAGGCGTTTCAGCTCATCCACGCTGGTGTTATTTTCGCGGGCGATGCGAAACAGGGTATCCTTCGGCTGAACTATATAAACCTTTTCGATTACCACCGTCTCTTCTTCCTGAGCAGGACTGTCCTCCGGCTGGGAACGGGCAGCAGCTTCCGGCTGTATCTCAGAGGCTTCGGCAGGGTCTTTGATGATCAGACGTTGACCTGGATAGATAGATACATTGGCATCGGGAAAGTCGTTCCACTTTATCAGATCATTCAGGCTGATATCGTGCGCCCGGGAGATCCGGTATAGATTATCTCCCCGCTGGATCTGATAAAAGAAATCAGGCGATAGGGAAGAGCGGGGAATGCGGGGGAGAGCTGCTTCTGGGCTGGGCCGTGCGCTCTGTTCTGCTGCAGCTTGCTGTTCTGGCAGAGCCTTTACTTTTAAGACCTGGCCGATAGAAAGATTCGTATCGTTAAGTTCATTTATCCTCTGGATTTCTGCTACAGTCATATTATATTTACGGCCAAGCCCATAAAGGGTGTCTCCTCTTTTTACCACGTGATCTTGCATTTGAGCACACGCCATAAGAGGCAGAAAGGTCAGCAGCATCAATAGCCAGATATATCTATAGAATTTCAAAATCATTATACTCTTTGGGTTTATCTATTAGTTCAGTACTCAAGGTATCCACACGGGAGAAAAAAGTGCCACGGCGCAAGAGCTCGCAGTAAAGCTCAAGGTCTCTGTCATCGGCATCTACAACGATACACACAGAGCCATCCGGAAGATTCCGGACACAGCCTCTAAGACCCAGTCTCAAAGCCTGTTTCTTCGCAAAATAGCGAAAGCCGACGCCCTGTACGCGTCCTTGTAATATTATCTCCCATTGTGGCATACTTACTCTCTTCAAGCTTTTGAATCTTTCTATTTGAGCTCGTGATATTTGTCAAGGATTCGTTTCATGGTATCAAGTAGAAACGGTATTCCAGCGCTTGGCAGCCTTATCGTAGCAGCTCTGTAAACAATAAAATAGTTCTGCAATCAATCTGCCTGGCCCTTATTGCATGAAGTCAAATAAGTCAAGCAGCAAGACCGGGTGAACCTTAAAATTCAGCCTTCAACTCCCGCAGCATAAGATCACGCATAGCCAGATGCGGGTCTTTGCCATTGTATAAAATCTCATAAACCTGACTTACTATGGGCATATCGATGTTCAGCTTTTGGGCCAGTTGATACACGCTACGAGTGGTTTCCACTCCTTCTGCAACCATTTTCATGGAGGACTGAATCTCTGACAGACTTTTTCCCTGACCAATCTGAAAGCCCACAGAGCGGTTACGGCTGTGAGGGCTGATGGCTGTGGTGATCAAATCTCCGATACCGGACAATCCCAGAAATGTCTCCGGCCAGGCCTGCATAGTCTCGCCCAAGCGGCTTATTTCCACGATGCCGCGGGTGAGTAATGCTCCCATGGTGTTATCTCCAAATCCCAGTCCGCTGACGATTCCTGCAGCGATAGCAATGATGTTTTTTACCGCTCCGCCGATTTCCACTCCGGTGATATCCAGGCTACGATAGGCGCGAAAATACTGGTTTGAAAATACTGCCTGCAAGATGATCAAGAGCTTTTCATCAGATCCAGCAATGACCACTGTGGTCGGGAGTCCTTTTGCCACTTCTTCGGCATGACTGGGGCCGGATAGCACACAAATCTTATCATGGACAGCGGGGGGTAGCTCTTCCTCAAGGATTTTATCGATAGTTTTCAGGGTATTTTGCTCGATTCCTTTAGCTACATTGAGAATTGCTTTGAGCTTTGGTGAGAGCCAGATTTTTTCGGCTACAGAGGGCTGGATATTTCGCAGCGTAGAGCGGACAAATTGGGATGGAGTAGCGAGCAGGATCAGGTCACTACGATGCTCTGCTACTGTGGCGAAGGAATCTGTAAAGCTTACCGTATCTGGCAGGACGATGTCTTTGAGAAGGACAGGATTGCTGCGATATTGGTTCAGGCTGTCCAGGAAATCCGGATTATACTCCCAGACTAAGACATCGTGCTGGTTTTCCGCTAACAATTTTGCCAGAGCCAGTCCCCATCCTCCTCCTCCAATGATGGATATTCTCATTGCCTGATCTTTTCACAAAACTTGCAGAGGTCCTCGTCGCTTTCATCATCGTCAAAATCATCTTCTTCCTCTTCGTCGGCCACCCAATCAGGGCAAAAGAGCAGGTCTTCTTTGTAGTCCCAGCCATCCACATTGTCCAGGCCAAAACGCTCCAAAGTCTCTTCTTCCCAAAAGGAATAGTGGCACACGCCTTCAATATTCGTCCATACCAGCACAGGGGTTTTATAGTGCCTGATCTCAATCTTGTGGTTCTCTACCAGATCAAGGAATTCCCTGATCTTCTTTTTATCATTTTCGGCTCTAAAATCCATAACTACCTCAGTTCTTAAAATTTGTAACTAACCGCAGCAGAGAGGCGATTTTCGCTGAATTCTTTCAGACGCAGCACACTCGCGTTTGGTGATTCTACATTCCTGAATATGTGTAAGTAGTCAAGAGATAAATTCCATTTGGGATGTAATTTCAGATTTAATCCGGCATTAGTATTGTAGATATGATAAGTCCGACCGCCATACCAGTCACTGTTTCCTTGATAGTAACGGTCTTCTTTGCTTAGCTTTAGATAGGGTTGCCAGCTTTGATGTTTTGTGCTTTCTCCGCTAAGGGGCATAGACTTCAGACGCAAGACCCCGCGGTAAACATTGCTCTCATAACTGCCATCATCTGCAGCCAGGTCTTTGTATCCGGTGTTGTCGAACTCACGATAGCTGTAAGAACCCTGCAAGGAAAAGGATGGGAAGCTATAGCGGACTCCGAGCTCTGTAGTGAGGCGGTTTCCATCTGCCTCCACGAAATACTTGTTGTAATACAAGTCTTCATAGCGGATGTTGCCAAATGTAGTGAGCTTTTTCATGGGTCTCACCACCAATTCTGCTCTGTACAAATTGCGTTGATAGCTGTATTTCTCATTTTCGCTTGTACCATCACTATCCGTAAAATGTCGGTAATAAATATGGGGATAGTAGCCGTACAAAGTAGTCAGACTCCAGTAGTGACGGTCTATACGCATACGAAACAGGGCATCATGACGCTCTTTTTCGCTATTGCTCAGGTTTTGCTTGATTTTTGCAGTAACCGAGGGGGTGAAGGTCCACCAGCGATAGTGGATGGGATAATTCAGGTCTATGCGTGTGGCCAGCTGCAGATCGTCTGTGGTATTTACAAAATCCAGCTTGGGATCATCGTTTTTCCAGCGGGCATTATCATAATCTGAAAGCTGGAATACGTTATCGGTATATTCCACAGCGAGCTGGATTTCAGCTTCGATCTGAGCATAGGCATAGCCCAGACTAAACAGAAAAAGTCCGATGCACAAGATAATCGGCCGGAAATTTCTGCGGCGTCCCAAGGCTCTCGGACTGCGAATCTTCTCGCTACCTTCGTCTTTCAGCTCTTCCTGTTGATCTGGATAAACCTTTCGGGTAGATTCTTTGTCTAATTTCAGGTCTTCGCTTAAAGTCATTTTATTTTCCTATTTTTTTATGAAAACGGGGCGAGCCATAAACATGTGTTCGGTATCTGCCCGAAATTCATATTCGCTGCTTTCCGGATTATCCGGAAGCTCGATCTTTTTGCCAATGGTTAGATAGCGTACACCCTGAGCGCTGAATTTAGAAGATCTGGCCAAACTAAATTCATAGCTTTTCACCTTTTCTCCATTGTGGTAAAGGCTAAAGGAAGGCAAGCTACGGTCTGTAAGCCGCGCCCGCACATAAACCACGCAATCCCTGCTGTTATTCAAAGTAAATTTAAAGGGCTGGGTTTGATTGAAGCTGTAATACTCGCTACTGCTCGCGTTATGTGTGATATCGATCATCCCGGCATGGGCTGTGATCTGACGGCTGGGTTTACGCACTACCTTGGGCTTTGGCACAGGCTTGTACATCTCATAGGCGCGCATATATATGCTGCGCTGAAAACAAAGCAATTCAATGGACGCTGTGCCTTCAGGCAAGTCAAATTCTATGTCTTTATAAAAGTAATAGCCGTCCCTGAATTCATCCAGGATAAGGTCAAAAGGGGTTTCCACTTTATCGATTACCAAAAATATTCTGGGTTTACGCAGCTTTTCTATGCTGAAACTGCGTACTTGGATTATTGTGACATCTTCGGTTTTGAGGGTCATACTTTGTTCTGGTAAACTGCGATAGTACCAATGATTAGTACCCTCTATTTTGCGAATTCTACGGTTTCCGGGATTTTCAAAATCCATGATTCTGGTGCGATACTCTTGTGCGAAAGTCAGGCTGGCTATCAGGCTCAGCAGAATCATTATTATGTATTTCTTTATCATTAGATTAAACGTCTCCTATAATTCTTCGTCGGGGTCCACTATATTGCCCATAAACCGGCGGTCATGACGGTCGAAAACAATCACAGCTATAATGGCAGCTATCAGGATGGCCAGACAAATGCTGGCTACAGTAACATTGTGGATAGTCGAACTGAAGACAGTGCCTTCGCCTACTACTGGTTTTTCTTCCAGAGACAGACTAAGCTGATATTTATTTGCCCAGCGAATGATACGCCGGATGTGTAGAACGTTAATATTGCGCTTGGCCATCTTCATCATCACACCTTCGCGGTCAAAATTGCGCTCGGCAAGCTTCGTATTCAGACCCTCGGGAATCAATCTGGCATTGGGCTCACTGCCTACATTTGCCAGACCGCCGCCGATATTCACAAACAGACGATATCTGCTATCCTTATCTATCAAATTGTCGTAGGCCTGCATGTGCAGGTCCACGTTTTCTTCCAAACTGCCGCCCAGAATGAGGGGAACGTTGTTTCTGCTCATTGCGTCGCGCAAAGCGTTCATCCCATGATCAGAAAGTCCGATTCCTCTGTTTTCACTGCCGCCGATAGAGGCATAATTTGCTCCAAAGGACAGCATCCCTTTTTCCTTGAGTATGGCTTCAATATCCAGCCAGGTGAGCTCCTCTCTATTCGCTCCGTAAGAAGCGGAGGAAAGCGAGACTATGATGCTCGGCTCCAGCTGCATAGCCGTAAGCGCTGCATACAAGGCCAGGTTTACTGCAGGATTGGAACCGGTGATACCTATTGCCACATTGTCACCTGCTTTCAGACTACTAAGTTCTTCCACAAAAATGGCTGCAATATTGGGGTTGATAGCGGCTTGTTTTTCGGAAAGAAGACCGCGGTCTGTAGTGATAGAAGACAGCCTGGTGCCGATCAATCCGGTTTGGAAAGGATCGTTAATAGGGTCTATCTCAATGTCGCGAGCCTGAATCTCTGTTTGCAAAACATTCAGATAATCCTGCATCAGATTTACTGCTGTCAGCTTTTCTTCATAGTGATTGGTTCGTATCTCCACATAGCTGTGTGATGCTATTAAATATAGTATAATGGATAGGACGAAGAGCAGAATGAGTGATCTTCCTGATCTGAGATTGGGACGATACATTTTGCGAAACATCTTAAACCCTCCCGCCAAAGACTACCATCAATACCAGGCGCACCAATACCGCCGCAATGGTCATCGTAGATAGTGTTTTCCAAAAACCCTGGCGTTCAAACCAGTTTGCGATGAGGCCAGGCACGATGTAGCCTATAGAGGCCATCTGAAATTGGTAAATAGTGAATTCATGGATTACCATGATGCGTGAAGCCCAACCCAGGATAAAGCCAACCAAGATGCTCAGCACCATTCTGCGCTTGCCAAAAAGCAAGGTAAATTGACCCACTATGCGGATGACTCCCCAGGTGAGTAAACTGATGATCAGAGTACCCAAAATCTGCATAGGCTTATCAAGGTACAAGGCTATATAGCCCGGAACCACGATTCCACCGGCGGATGCTCCCAATAATTCTGAAAAGACAAGACTGATAATTACGCCGATTCCTACAGCGGCTTGAACTACTGCATCAACCACGATCAGCTCCTTTAGTTACTTTAGGTATTTTATGTTTAAAATTTGCCACAATCTGTGCTCCATACTTTATTTCACCGGCTATGTTTCCAATTCCCAAAACATGAGCCTCTTTGTCGGTAAGTTCCCAAACCTTCTGATATACTTTTTCCGGAAGCGGCTGCCCCAGAGCAATCAGCTTTTCCCTCTTTACTCCGTGGCTCAAAGCGTAAGCTTCCACCTTTTCATGAATCTCTCCAGTCAAAAGCAGATAATCATAATTTACATTGGCCAGACAATCCACCAATTGCTGAGACCGGAACAAACGGTCTGCACGTGAGTTTAATATAACAATAGTCGATGCCTGTGTTAACAGTGCTGTCACCATGTTGATAATGTAAACGGTGGACTCAGGATCATTAGCAGCAAAGACATTGTAAAAATGAATCTCTTTTCCCCGATCCGGAATGATATATTTCCGCAACGCTCCAGGGTCAGGACGTGCTTCCTGCATGCCTTTGAGCGCAATATCATGCGGGATGCCGGCCTCTGCGCAAACGGCCAAAGCAAGCTGCACATTCTCGATATGCTCGATATGGCGAAACTTTGCTAAGTCTTCGGGGCTTACCTCAATATGATCCGGCCTGCTGATCTTGCATTTGCGAGCATCAGCTACTTTTTTCAAAATGTGAAATTGGGCATGTTCCGAAGTGAAACATATCCCACCCACCGGAATGGTGTTTGCCAGACTCATGGTTACGCTCTGCACGGTACTACCCATCAAGTCTAAATGGTCTGGCCGGCAATTTGTGATCACAGAAATGGTGCTCTTTACAAATTTGCGTTCGGTAATCCATTGAAAGATGGGATTCACTGCCATGCATTCAATTACTATCGCATCCGGCTTTTCTTTGGCAGCATGACGGAAAATGTACTTCTGCTCGATAATGTTGGCACCTTGCAGACGGATAATAGCAGCTTCCCGCCCATCATGCAAGACCATACGCGGCAGCGTGCCGGTAATCTTGGCAATAGTACGTAGTCCCCCAGCCCGAAAGCCGGCCGCAATCAAACGTGTAACGCTGGATTTTCCCCTGGTACCGTTTACGTGAATCCGGATGGGAATCGAAGCCACATTCTTGCTATGTCGGCGATACTCCAAAGCCCAATGCAGGATCAGGATCAGAGTCGCAATGATCAATATTGTCATCTATTTCCTCATTATTTAAAAATCTCTATTACGTGTGGACGTAGTTATTCAATGCTGATAAATCCACGATAAAACTGTGTGCAATATCCATTCCACTCTCGGATAAATGTACGAAAAATGATTAAGAATCTGCATATTTGAGCGTTAATGACTAAGAAACTCTCCAGGGTCATTTTGCTATAAGTATGTTACATAAACCCTCAATCCTTCGAAAAAAGCCGCTACCCTCTCCCTATACTCCAATCCAGGGCTAATTCGTCTTTAACTCGATTCCACCCGAAGCTTCGAGTCACTTCGAGTCGAAATTAAGTTTAAATCAAATCCAAAGCATGAAAAGTGCTATGGTTTTGAGAGGAAAGAGCCGGCCACGATCTTCTATAATTCCCGATAAAAATCTCTCCAGAGCCAATCGTGGGATAGAAACTCAATTTTGCCTTGAAAGACTTTAGGTGCCGATTTTAACCGGCACGCCCCGGAGTAGCCAGCTCTCCAAGACTTTTTCCTGTCCTTTTAAGGCCAGGCACAGGTACCTATATGTTCACATTTACGATAGATTATACAAGCGCACTCCGAATTGAGAGATCATCTGATTATATGGGGGTGGGGAAGATGGCGAGATAGAGAGATGGTGAGGTTGTGAGGGTGAGAAAATTGAGAGAGTTTAGCTTTTTTTCGCAGCCAAAACAAGACTATTCAGGGGAAAGGGAGATATAGCTGCGGGTGCCCCGCCTTCAAAGGCGGGGAAAACGTCTTGTCGCGAGGGTCAGAACCCGCTCTGGCGGTTAAAACCGCCAGCTAAAGTCTTTTAAGGCAATTTGTAGCTCCAAATATCTCCTACAATCAACTCCGCAATCTATAAACGGCGAAAATGGGAAAATGCAAAAACGGAATTGTTCTTGACATGGAAAGAGAAATTATTATTATCGCAGATATCAGATTTGTGTTAAAAAGATTTAAGAAGCGAAGTCCTTATTAGGACTTCAAGGCTCATGAGAAACTCAATCTGGAGCCTATACTAACGTTTAGGGCTCAAGTATTGATATCCAAAGCAAGGATAAAAGCCGGATAAAAAAACAATAGGAGTTAGCCAAAAAAAATGATTTTTATCATCGGAATAGCTTTGATAGCCGCATGGCTGCTCGCAGCCCCGGCTCTCCGATGCGACCATTTACCGGGTTGCAGAAAACTGCTTAGAAATATACAGCGGAATCGAATGCATCGCTGACAATTATGAGCTTGTTAACAGTGGCTGGAAGCGTATTTACATAGGAATGCTAACACTCAATCTACCCGGGAGGAATCATGAGTTTTGACCTAAACTACGTATTGGATAGCGAGAGCGTGTTCAACAGCGTAAGGCAAAGAGTATCTGCCCAGGCCGCTAACTATATACGACATGGCAACATAGAGAAAGAAATTACGGTTTCGGTATTACTATCGCTATTGGAAAGATCAGATAGCGATACCGAGCTCGATTCCTGGATAATGGGGCAAGTGCAAAGAGAAACGGAAGCTTATGTGAAAAATCTATGGCATTTCACATTCGGTTATGCAATTAGCTTGGTAGAAGACCCCGATAAAGCCGAGGATATCACTCAATCCGTAATGGTTGCGTTTTTGAACAGCAGAAAGCGCATCCTATACATAAGGGGATGGTTGCGCCGCACAACATATAACCTTGTTATGCAGAACTATAAGAGCGGTTCACGCGAGACCGAGCTAAAGCGGGAATTGGATACCAGTCTTAGATTGGAAACCCGGTCCCGGAATACGGACCTTGATGAACTAAGAGAAGATATCACAAAGGAAGATATCAAACGCATTCTCTCGGCCTCCGAACATGCCGAATGGAACAATATGCATAGCTTCAAGACTTTGAAAGAATATGCCGAACAACACAAAATCACCTATTCCCAAGCCAGAAAGAGAAAGCATATCCTGCTAAAAAAGATCAAATCCACCTTCCTTCGCGAACAAGGCTGGGCCGGCACACCGGAAATTCTGGATTATCAAACGCTAAAGAATATCAAGCGCTTCATGACCACCTTGGTGGAGTATTCTGCATTAGCCGGATCCAAAGAGATTCGCCATTACTGCCCTCCAAAACTAAAAGAGAACTTGCTGCACTGTTTGGATGGATTTAAGAATGTTGACGATTGGGGAATCTATATGGAATCACCCAATCAATACCAGATTAGCATCGCGGACACGTCTATCCCATTTGAGCCCAAGATAGCGGTAATCGGCATCCGCATCAACCGATCAAATCAAATCCGCATTTTCGATTGCTATATTCCCGAACTGATTGGAATAGTCCCGGCAGAAAAGATTGAACCTCTACCTATGGAAAAGGGCAGATGCCTGTTGGCTATTGAGGATATTAAAAGGCTGATTAACTGAAAAAACCGCTTTTGCCAAAACTATATTTACATATTCCATAAGCGGTTATGGAGATATTGGGGAACACTTTCGAAATTTGTGAACTAATCTTATAAAAAGGAGCTTACAAATGAAGATAGTGATTATGACAGCTCTGGCTGCAATGCTGATGCTGGTTTTTCCGATGGCGATTAAGGCCGAGATTGTGGGTGGGTTTGATACCACTATCCTACCGGAGTACAAGATCCTACCGGAGTACAAAGGTGATATTGGATACAATTGGGACAGCATGATATGCAGACTTTTGACCAGTCTCGGCGTAATCAAGCTTTCTTCAAACGGAATTGCAGGCATCCCCCCATTTTTTATAAAGCCTGATTTTGGACTGATCGGTGTATGCTATCTTAAATGCCGTCCCGATGGGACTCAAACCGTTGTGCTGATGGATTTTACTATCTAAAATGCCGTCCCTAAGGGACTCGTTGTTTTGGTGCTTTGAACCGAGATTACGAATCATATCTATTCAAAAGAAAAACGAAATATGTGGACATAGCTAAGAGCCAAGATGATACCTTTCATGTTATTATAGATATCATGATTTGATATTATGAGGGAATGCCAAAAACGGAATTGTTCTTGACATGTAAACTGAAATTATTATTATCGCAGCTATCAGATTTATGCTGGAAAGATTTATGAAGCGAAGCCCTTTTGACAGGACTTCAAGGTACATGAGAAGCTTGAGTTGGAATCTATCCTAAGACTTAAAACTCAACGATCAACTCCAGAGATGGGATTAAAGAAAATGCTAAGTTAGAGGCATAAAATGAGTAAGATGCAATCAGATTCTTTTGCTGAATATCTGCGCAAGATTGTTAGCTTCTTGGCGGGCAGGATATTCAGAGTATCGACCCTGACGCCGATTTTAGCGGTGTTTGTTCTTATAGGTATAGCAACGATATGCGGCAGCGTCTTCCAAAGCCCAAGCCTTAATCCTTATGCTCATTTTTATGCCGCAAATAGTGTCAATCTTGATGGCAGAGCCTTGAGCGAAAATCCAACAGTTGAGTACAATATATTCCATAACACCGTGCCCGATGGATTTGCCGGAAGTTTTTCCGCAACGAATATCGAAGAAGACCCCAAGCTTGATGCAAACTATCAACCTATATGGACTGCTTCCATAATGTCCCCCTGCATCGATGCCGGCTATGGCAACTCCGATCCCGACGGCACTCCTCCTGATATAGGTGCCATAAGAGCAGTGGATCATCGCTATTGGGAATACTCTTTCGAAAATCAAGCAGATGCGGATAGATGGTATTGGGTGAGCTACCCGGTGCTGAATACAATCACAGATAATGCCCTCAAAGCGAGTGTGTTCTTTGAGGAATTGCTGCAAGTGCATAAAGACTCACAAGATGAGTACACTCCCACCTACCTGGATAGGATAGATTGGATGATTCCGCAAGGTCTTCAGAATATTGCATGGAGTGCACAAGCCAGTAACTGGAGTAGTAACCAACACTCCCACTTTGTCTCCAGCCCTCAAGGCTATAAGATCAAGCTGCAACTCCGAAATAACCCGGCTTTCCCATGGCCGGTTACTCTTACAGAGAGCGGATTCAAAACACGTGATAATCTGCAGTTTCCGATTTATGGCGGGGTGGAAAACTGGTTGGGGTACTTCAGCGATGAGGCCAGAATGCCCCAGGATGCTTTTGCCGCTATCTGGGACGATATCACCATGATCAAAGCTAAAGACTGGAGCTTGTTCAGGTTGCCCAAACCGGGGAATTACTGGGGCATGCAAGGCACCGTATTGCCTATAAAATCCGGCGATATGGTGATTGTAACCACGAATAGTAATCATAGCTTCCGGTGGGGAAGCGGGATCCCGGTGCCGCCGCGAATCAAGGGAACATCCGAGAGCTTTATCTACGATGAAAAACCGGATTACATACCTGTTTACCTAAACATACCGGATGATATGATGATGGACCTGTGTGAAATCGGTTTGTATGTGGATGGTGTATGCAAAGGCGCGGTTGTGGTAGATGGCCCCTTTGAGCAGGTCTCGGCTTACGTGGATAGTCCTGATGAACTCAGCGGCGGGGATGTGGAATTTGTCTTCTGCTATGAAGAAGGTAAACGAGCAGGCAATGAGCTGCGCGCCATGAACCTGAACCCCGGCAGACTCCAGCCCCAATATGGCGTTGCCGGAGCCTCATACCCCTATTTCGAGATCAAGATCACTCAGGATGATATGGAAGAGATTGTACCTCCCGAGTTCTCATTAAGGCAAAACTATCCCAATCCCTTCAACCCCAGCACTACGATCAGCTACTGGTTGCCTGAGATGGCCAGGGTCCGCCTGGATATTTACAACCTCAAAGGGCAATTGGTGAAGACGCTCATCGATAGCGAAATGGCAGCCGGACCACACAGCGTGGTCTGGAATGGAAAAGATAGCAATGATCAGGCTGTGGCCAGCGGAGTATATTTCTACCGCATCAGCAGCCCGAATAATACCCAAACCAAGAGAATGCTCTTGATGAAATAACCTGAACTGCGGGGAGGGAGATATCCCTCCCCGCAATTCTTATGGAGATAAAAATGAATAGACTATATATCCTGATCATTCTGGCAGTGATCATTCCCTGTTATACAGCGGCTGTAACCCGGACCGTTAAAGTAGATGGTAGCGGGGATTACACAAGTATTCAAGCTGCTATTGATGCCGCCAATCCCGGAGATACGGTCCTGGTCTATCCGGGGAGGTACTATGAAAATCTGAGTATTCAAACCAATGATATCAACTTGATGAGCCTGGAGGGAACCACCGGAGACCCGGCTTATATTGATTCTACGATTGTTGATGGAACTGATTCCATTGGAGGTATCATAGTTGGTCAATTCAAGATTGGTATTAATATTCGAGGATTCTCAATCACAAATGGGATTGGTGCAGGTATAGCTTTGGGTGCATCTTCTGAATCAATAGTAAGCAATTGCAAAATATTTCGTCGTACTTCTACATATGGAGGAGGGGTAAATATCGGTGGCGCTACAGTTCATCTCTCAGGTGTTGATATATATGATAACTACGCTATTTTTCTCGGAGGTGGACTGTATTCCTCGAGACCGACCGGACATACAACTAATATCATCTTCGACCCCGTAAACCGCTGCTCAATTTACAATAACCGTTCCGGGTCGGGACAGGATATTTATATTCAACATGCTACCGAAGATTTATATGTGCCTCTTAACACCTTTTCCGTGGCAGAGCCAAGTAACTATCACGCAGTATATTTAAGTGACGATCCTTTAATCAGCAACTACCGGATCAATTTCGATATCCTGAATGCGCACCATCAGGAGATTGATAGCGATCTCTATGTCTCAACTATCGGTGATGATGCCAACGACGGCTTAAGCCCGGCTTCGGCTCTGAAAACTATCCATGAGGCGATTTATGGAATTGCCGCCGACAGTCTTTATCAGAATACGGTGCATATCCTGCCCGGCGAATATTCCCGCACCGATAACGACCAGATCTTCCCTATCGCTCTGAAGAGCTGGGTGAAAGTGCAAGGCAGCGGCATTGATACTACTACCGTGATCGGTGAATCGCATCCGCAGCCACTTGATAACTTATCAACACAAATATTCTCAGCAAATCAGGAGGAAGCTGTCTGGCTTGCAGATTTATCTATCACCTCACGAAATATAAACCGCTATTGCATTGCTATAGGGGGTGCAATAGGGAAGCTAAGCGTAAATTTCTCCAACCTCCGTATATATGACATTAAAGCTCATGAAACATACAGCGGTATGTATAACGTGATATATACTACTTTAGTAAGTGAGCCGGAAAGTATATGGGACAATGTTACGATAGAAAACATATCACCTGCTAAAGTATATTTGATTAAAAACCTGGCTGGCATACCGGACATTGGGGAGATAACAGCGATGAAGGGCAAGTTTTCCAATTGCACTTTCCGCAATGCAAGCTCTACTTACACATCAGCGTCAGTAATGGGAATACCCCTCATATCTATTAAAGGAGATAAAAGACTTGAGTTCGAGAATTGTGTTTTTGAAAACCTGTCCGTAGAGGATG
>Ga0265294_10001097_pt1 | contig 36701 bp, 38 predicted proteins | sample MunlanPumphouse3_FD_192504 | JGI IMG/M metagenome (GOLD analysis project Ga0265294, IMG submission 192504) | Groundwater microbial communities from a municipal landfill in Southern Ontario, Canada - Pumphouse #3 | ecosystem: Environmental > Aquatic > Deep subsurface > Groundwater | place...
CAACCTATTCGTGACGTATTAAAACCTTATATTTTATGTGGCGTAATGATGGTTCCGTCGGTACTGCACCTCCCGGAGCCATTGACAATGTTTGCCTTCTATCGTGCGAACCTTGCAACCAACCTATCGTTACCGTAACACCAACAACTGCCGTTTTATGTCAAGGCGAAAGTGTGACACTTAATGCTTCCGCTACAGGTGGTGCAGGAAATTATACATACACTTGGTCACCGGGCGCAACCCTGAATACGACTACCGGAAATACTGTCGTTGCCACACCAACCGTAAATACCGTTTATCAAGTAGTGGTAACAGATGGAGCCGATTGTTCTAAAACTGTTCGTATTCCGGTCGAGATTGCCGGCACCACATTAACCGTATCATCCTCACCGGCAGTTTATTGTCGTGGAGTAGACCCTGTAACGTTAACTGCTAATTTGAATGTTGTAGGAAGTTGCTCCAACTACACCTACACATGGAGCCACGGTGCTAACGGTGCTATTGTCACCGATGTTCCGCAAACCAACACAACCTATACAGTAACTGCCACTCCCGTTGACCCGGGCTGTTGCGTACTGACCGCTACCATAACGGTAGATGTCGGCGATTGCTTTAACACGTGCAGCGATTTTGAAACCATCACCGACAGAAACGATTGGACGCTTGTTAACGGGACTCAAACCACACAATGGGTCATGAACACGGCTACCAATAACGGCGGTGCTTACTCCATATACGTTTCCAATTCCCCCACTTCCGTTGTACCACCCAACAACTATTCAAATACCTCAACAAATGTATGGGCATATAAAGAAATAGAATTTCCGGAATGCGATGATGATTATGTATTAAGTTTTGATTGGAGAGCATACGGCGAAGATTGCTGTGACTATATGTACTTGTATATAGGAGATTTAGCTACTGTTACGGCAGGTTCCATGACCGCACCGGCAGGTGCCATACAAATCAACAATCCTGCTACCGGCGTGCAAAAATTTAATAGATCGTCGAATTGGACACATGCAGAGATTATTTTGGATAATGCGACCTATTCGGGACAGACAAAGACCCTATATTTTTTGTGGCATAACGATGGTTCCGTTTTGTATGACCCACCGGCAGCTGTTGATAATGTTTGTCTTCTTTCATGCGAGCCGTGCGACCAACCTATCGTTAACGTTACTCCTACGTTAGCCGTATTGTGCCAGGGCGAAAGTGCCACCTTTATTGTAACCGCAACGGGCGGTGCCGGTGGCTATACTTACGAATGGGACCCTGCAGGTACCCTTAATAGTACGACCAACGATACCGTTATTGCCTCACCAACAGCAACCACCACTTACCGAGTGCGTGTTACGGACGCATTGGGATGCTCAAAATCAGTACGCGTAACTGCTGAAATTGCCGGTACAACGTTGTCTGTTAGTGCTGACCCTCCCGGCTTCTGCATCGGTATGGAAGAACCCGTTACTGTTACGGCTACCCTTAATGTAGATGGATCTTGCAGTAACTATCTCTATACGTGGAATACGGGCGCAACAACCTCGACTATTACTGCAAATCCTACAATGTCAACTACTTATACTGTCACTGCCACACCAACAGACCCCTCTTGCTGCGAACTGATCGCCAGCACAACTGTTGCCGTTATGGAATGTAGTGCTGATGGCTGCCCGAGTGTAGCACCCGCCGATCTAATCACCGGAAGCACCAACATAGAACTTGATTGTATTACTCAAACTGAAATTACCTTGAGTGCCAACGTCATGGCTACCGCCATTGAAGCTGATGATTATTTTGTTTTCCCGATTACCTATGCCCCTCCTTTCGGCTTTACCGATGGCACCCGAATTTTTGATGATGCGACCGATGATACCTGGGGCGACATTGTTAACTTGCCTTTTACCTTCTGTTACTACGGTAATACTTATACGCAAATTGTCCCCGGTGCCAATGCCGTAGCAACCTTCAACACTGCTGTTGCCACCCAATACTGTAGTTGGTCATTTGACGAATCTATCCCCGATGTCGCACTTTTCCCGAATACTATCTTTGCTTGTTACCGCGACATCTATCCTTCAATCGGAGATTATAATTCAGTTACCGGTGACGGTGGAATTTTTGAAGGTGTACTGGGTGAGTATCCTTGCAGAACCTACGTATTGAGCTTTAATAATATCAAATTGTTCTCATGCACAGAAATCCGTACTTTCTCCTCTATGATTGTTTTATACGAAGGTACCAATATCATTGATATTTATATCCGTGATGCACCAACCTGCACAAGCTGGAACGACGGAAACGGTCTGATCGGTCTGCAAAATAGCGATGGCACTGCCGGCATTACCCCTCCCGGGCGTAATACGGGTCCGTGGACTGCCCACCAAGAAGCGTGGCGTTTTATGCCGACCGGACAACCAAGTTATCAAGTAACTTGGTACGCAGGTGTCGATACTACGGCTGCCCCAATCGGGCACGGTGATTTGCTAACCATTTATCCGACAGTTACTTCCGACTATACCGCTCGTTTACAATATACCGCTTGCAACGGCGATTATTTCGACATTATCAATACTTGCCGTATTGCTGTCAATAACGAAACTCCCGACTTAAGTATTACGGCTACCTTAGACACCCTCTGTCCTAATACGGAAACTACACTGACTGCCGTAACAGATGAAGCCGTCTCATATTTATGGAGTACCGGCGATACCGTGCCCTCTATTACTGTGAGACCCCCTGGCGGCGTTACGAATTACTCCGTTGTGGTAGTATATGAAAATGGTTGCGAAAAGACGGCAGATATAGACATCTTTGCCATCGCCACGGTTCCACCGCCAACATTCACCGGTGTACGTGAAATTTGTGCCGGCGAAACACTTACCATTCAGGCATCTGACCATTTTGCTTATATTTGGAATAATGGCAGTACAAATTCATCCATCACCGTTTCTCCGCAAGTGACAACAACTTACTCATTGACCATATCAGACGAAATCGGCTGTCAAGCTTCCGATTCTGTTACCGTCGTTGTTCATCCAACTCCTATCGCTGGTTTCGCCCCCGCACAATTCCTTACTTTCTTGGAAGATGGTCAGGCTCCGGTTGATTTTATTGACTTATCGCAAAATACCGAATTTTGGGATTGGAATTTCGGCGACCCGACTTCTGGCAGCAACAATTCGAGTGACCCAGAGCCTACTCATATCTATACGCAATCAGGCATATATACTGTTTTACAAACCGTTAGCACTGCCTTTGGTTGTATCGACTCAATTACCCACCCCGTTTCTATCCAAAAACCATTCTATTTCTACGTCCCCTCTGCTTTTACTCCCGACGGTGACGGTATTAATGAAGTATTTATCCCGCTCGGCGAAGGCGTAGATTTAGAAAACTACGAATTTCAAATATTTGACCGTTTCGGACGAATGATATTCTCTACCAACTCATTGTATCAGGGCTGGGACGGTAAAGAAAAAGGTAAAGAACTTCCTCTCGGTGTCTATGTTTACGTTATCAAGACCCAAACAATGGATAAAATACCGAAAGAATTTATTGGTACAGTAACATTAGTCAGATAATATAAGATGAAGCATTTCCGAATTATCGCACTCCTTTTATTAATATGGTGCCTCCGACAATTCGGAAATGCACAATCCGAAACCTCATCGCCTTACCCTGAATCAAACCGCGATTCTGTCTTATTAATCAAAGATTCCATTTTCCCTAAAATGGATTTCCAATGGATGTCATACCAAATGAAAATTGATATGACCATGGAGGAAGAAAAATTACAATTTCAATGCTTTGTGGCTATTCGCACCGACAGTATTATCTATTTGAACCTGAACAAATCCGGCATTGAATTGGCACGCGTGGTGCTTACACCCAAAGAAGTCGTTTTTGTGAATAAAATGGAACACAAATACTATCAGGGCGATTATTCGTTTTTTCAAAATATAGTAGGAATTCCACTTGATTATTTGATGATTCAATCGTTGCTACTCGCTACAGACTTTCCACATTTTGAAAATAATTTTCAATTGACGACGGATGATGGTAAACTGGAATTTATCTCGCCGCTGCGAAAACAAAATAACAGTGATTTATCCATCATGCAGAGTATACAAATCGGTGAAAAGGGAGTCATTGAAGAAAATGATATCACGGAGTTAAAAACCATGCGCGACATCAACGTCAAATATGATAATTATGTAATCATTGAAAACGTTCATTTTTTTAGCAAAATGTTGATAGAAATGGAAACCGATGAGACGATAATAGAAGCTGAGATAAAGAACGTAAAGGTAAATCGCCCCGGACCCACTGGAATCAAAATTCCGGAAAATTTTGAGGAGATTATCTTTGAGAAATAAAAAATTAGTGTAAAGATTATCTCATAAAAGTTCCTTTTAATGAGGAAATCACAACTACCCCATCGCTGAAAAGTCCCACAGAAACCACAAATCCCGCCGACTTAAGCTACTCCGTAATAATTAATACGTTACGTAAATTATTATTTACCGTGAAGCAAAAATAAAAAATGGTCTGAAGAATCAGACCACTATACGGGGAGGAATAATTACTTATTTTGTAGTGCTTTCAGCTCGGCGACTTCTTGTTTCAATTTTTTAAATTCTTCCATCATATCGGGAAGTAATTTCGAACAAGCCATTTCGCGCCATTTCTTTCTTACCTCATACGCAGGTGCACCGAAAAGAACAGACCCTTCTTCCGTCACATCTTTATCAATGCCTGAAAGTGCCAATAAAGTGGTTCTTTTAGCAACGAACAGATCTTTATTGACGACTGACTTAGCCCAGATTGTACATTCATCTTCAAGATGTGTACAGCCGGCAATAGCCGATTGTGCGCCGAAGAGGCAATGTTTTCCGATATACGTATCGTGACCTATCTGCACCAAATTATCGAATTTAGTGCCATCGCCGACATAAGTATCACCCGAAACGCCGCGGTCAATGGTAACGCAGCAGCCGATTTCGACATCATTGCCGATAACGGTACGACCACATGAAGTCAATTTGAGCCAACCGTCATCGCGTTTTTGAAAATAGCAGGCATCTGCGCCGATAACGCTGCCGGAATGAATGATTACATTATCACCGATAACCGAATGAGCATAAATGCTGACATTGGAATGGATGAGACAATTTTTGCCGATCACAACATCTTCCCCAACAAAAGTGCAAGGTTGAATGATTGTTCCTTCGCCAATTTTTGCCGATGGGTGAATTGGGGTGGTTTGCGAATTAAAGTGGACCAAATAATTCACGAGGTTCAGATAAGCCTGCAAGGGATCTTTTGTAATAAGAAGCGTCTTCCCTTCCGGAAATTCCACTTCTTGATCTATTATAATGACAGAAGCCTCGCTTTTCATCATCCTTTCGTAATACTTGGGGTGATCGACAAACGAAACATCTCCTTTAACGACAGAATGAATTTCATTCACGCCGGTGATAATAGCACTTTGATCCCCTTTTACTATAACATCCGCTTGAATGATGTTCAGTAATTGATTTATGGTGAGTGGAGTTTTTAAAATCATTTTATTATTTTACTCTTTCCGCGTATTTGTTAGTGCGTGTATCTACTTTGATGATTTCACCGGTTTCGATAAAAAGAGGAACAAAAACCTCTGCCCCTGTTTCAACGACGGCTCTTTTAGCAGCATTAGTTGCCGTATCACCCTTCACACCCGGTTCGGTATAAGTTACTTCCAATACAACAAATGGCGGTAATTCGCAAGTAAGAGGAGTATCTGTATCGGCATGATACATAATTTCAACATTTTGTCCTTCTTTCAAAAGACCTGGATTATTGATTAAATTCTCTTCGATTGCCAATTGTTCGTATGTTTCGGCATGCATAAAATTATAGGTAGTATCTCCTTCTTTATATAAAAATTGGTAAGGACGACGTTCCACACGCGCCAATTCAATCTTGACACCCGCGTTGAAAGTATTTTCTAAAACTCTTCCGGTGCGTAAATTGCGAAGTTTGGTTCTGACGAATGCCGGACCTTTCCCGGGCTTAACATGCTGAAACTCAACTATTGACCATAGTTCGTTATTAAAATCTATACATAATCCGTTCTTAAAATCTGCTGTAGTTGCCATATCTTTATTAATTTTAGAGAGTAATTCTTTTCGGGGTGCAAAATTAATAAAAATATTTTTTCTATAAAATATCTTAACATTTATTAAGATTTGTGTTACTTTCAAGTAATTTTTGTATTTTTGCCGCCTATCAATTTTATAATGGATATTATAGCGATTAAACAACGTTTTGGTATTGTGGGGCACTCCCCGGCACTGGATAGAGCCATTCACGTAGCCGTTCAAGTTGCCTCAACCGATTTGTCGGTACTGATTACCGGCGAAAGTGGTGTGGGCAAAGAGAATTTTGCCAAGATCATACACGAAAATAGCCGCTGTAAACATGGCAATTATATAGCCGTTAATTGCGGGGCTATACCCGAAGGTACTATTGATTCGGAACTTTTTGGACATGAAAAGGGGGCGTTTACCAATGCAACCGAAATGCGCAAAGGTTATTTTGAAGTTGCCGATGGCGGTACCATTTTTTTAGATGAGGTGGGAGATTTGCCTGCGGCGACACAAATACGTCTTTTACGGGTGCTGGAATCCGGCGAATTTATGCGCGTTGGGGCATCAAAACCACTCAAAACCCAAGTTCGTGTCGTCGCTGCTACCAACGCCGATATGTCCTTAAAAATCAGTAATGGAAAGTTCCGCGAAGACTTGTTCTATCGCTTGAATACCGTTCCTATTCATATTCCGGCTCTGCGCGAAAGAAAAGAGGATATTCCCCTGCTCTTTCTCAAATTTGCAACCGACTTTGCAGAAAAATACAGATTCCCTCAAATTCAATTAACCCCGGACGCAACCGAAATTCTCAAAAATTACTACTGGCCCGGCAATGTCCGCCAACTCAAGCACATGGTCGAAAATATTTCCGTCGTTGAAAGTTCTCGTACCATTACCACCGATATTCTCGAAAAATACATCTCCCCCGAAAACGCCCAACGCAACCTGCCCGCCCTCATCGCTGCCCCGGGAGCCGACAAAACCGAACACTTTGAAAGAGAATTAATCTATAAATTCCTCTACGACTTGAAACGAGAAGTCACTGACTTGAAAATATTGGTAAACAATATGTTAGACCAAGATCCACATCATCTTAATCATCCCATTGAACACCGAAAAATGACCCTGCCCTCTTCCGATCCCTTATCCTCATTTCACATCATTGATAATCCGACCTTTGAAGCTGATCGTGTTGAACCTGCCTCTCAAGAAAACGCCATTGTCTTGGATGATGACTATTCCCTCGTCAATACCGAAAAAGAACTGATTAAAAAAGCATTGGATAAAAATAACTTCAATAGAAAAAAAGCGGCTGCAGAATTGGGAATTTCTGAACGAACATTATACCGAAAAATTAAAGAATATGATTTATAAAAGACTTCTAATTAGCATTTTATCTATTTCTTTAATTGTGTTGAACGGTTGTAGAATGACCGTTTCGCTCACCGGCGGAGATGTTGATCCACGCGCTACAACCGTTTATGTGCAAACTTTCCGAAACAACGCATCATTGGTCAATCCCACACTAAGCAACGAATTTACCAATGCATTGAAGGACAAAATTCAGGGACAGACCCCGCTGACCATCATCAATACAAAAAACGGGGATTACACCCTCGAAGGAGAAATATCGGGTTATTCCATCAATCCCGTGGCTATCCAAGGAGACGAAACCGCTGCCATGAACCGGCTGACCATCACTGTAAATGTGCGCTTTACCAACCGTTTTGATGAGAATAAAAATTTTGAACAGTCCTTCTCACGATATGCTGATTATTCAAGCAATCAAAACTTTACCTCCATTGAGAGTAATCTAGTTTCAGAAATCAACGAGGCATTGAGCGAGGATATTTTTAATAAGGCTTTTGTAAATTGGTAATACAACATATTATAAAAATGAACGATATTTTTTTAAACGCAACCGAAAATAATTTAAGCCAAATCAAGGAAATCTACCATAATTATCCCGCATCTTCTTATGTTACATTCTATTATGCAAAAATGATGCAGGAACTTTACCCCGATGAATACCGAAAAAATAAAGCAAAATGGCTCCTCTTCATCTTAAATCGAAAAAAATACAGTGATTTTAGTTATTCGCCGGCGAGCGATTCCTCCGAAACTAAGGACATTCTTTCGCCTATTACCCCACCCGACCTCACTCCGCCCGCTTCCCAAATTGAAACGAATGATTTCCCTCATCACTCCATTTTGGACAATACGGACAAAGAAGAAATTATTGATGAACTTATTGAAAAATTTAGCAACAATCCACCGAAAATTAAGTACGATCCGGAGAAACATGATGCCGCCATTAATTACGGAAAAGATAGTCTTGCGGAAGATCCCGACCTCATAAGTGAAACATTAGCAATATTTTACCTCAACCAAGGGTACCCGGGAAAAGCCCTAAAAATATATAAAAAATTATGCTTGCAATTTCCAGAAAAAAGTTGTTACTTTGCAGCCCAAATTCGTGAAATAAAAAATAAAAAAAACTAATAAAAAAAATTATAAAATGACAATACTTGTAATCTTAATTATTATCGCCAGTATCGCATTAGGTTTCTTCGTCTTAATTCAAGAATCCAAAGGCGGAGGATTAGCTTCTAATTTCGCTTCTTCCAATCAAATCATGGGTGTGCGCAAAACCACCGATTTCTTGGAGAAAGTTACTTGGGGTTTGGCAATCGGTATTTTGGTACTCTGTTTAGCAGGTGCTTTTTTGACCAAAAGTGAGTTTGGAGATAGAAGCGGCGAAGTAGAACAAACCGAACAAACTACCGGCGAAGAAGCAGAATAAAAATATATTGTTGTTGTTGCTAAAAAAGAGAGGAAACATCACCTCTCTTTTTTTTATAAAAAATGATAGATGAATAAGCATCATGCTGCTCACTTTTTAATACTATTTATTGCCATTCTTTTCTGGGGACTCTCTTTTGTCTTCACTAAAACATTATTGTCCGAATTGACCCCCATTGCCATTATTTTTTTCAGAATGGTAATATCTGCCACCTTGCTTTTAGCAGTTTGCGCTCTTTTTTTTCGACAATCGCTCCGCAGTGTTCGCAAAATCGACTGGCTGTTTATTCTGGCACTCAGTTTTTTCGAGCCTTTCCTCTATTTTATTTTTGAGACTTACAGCTTGCAAATAACCGATGCCTCCATCGTTTCAGTCATTATTGCCACCATTCCCATCTTTTCCGTTTTCCTTTCCGTTTTTTACTTTAAAGAAAATCTATCCAAAATGAATATTTCGGGAGTTTTTGTTTCTGTTGTCGGAATAGTGGTCATGCTCTCCCCTGAATTTTCGAGTTCCACATTTAATAAATGGGGGCTTTTGCTGGCATTCGGTGCCGTACTTTCTTCCGTGGGTTATAGCTTCTTTTTGCGCAAATTATCAGACCGTTACCACCCTGTATTTATCGTCACATGTCAGAATACCGTTGGCGTTCTTTTCTTTTTTCCGCTTTTTATATGCTTGCATGAACCTGCCGAAATTGGCGCTCAATTTTCCGCCCTTGCCAACCCAACCCTTTTAACCGACTTATTGATACTCTCCATTTTTTGCTCTGCCCTCGCCTTTATTTTTTACGTCAAAGCCATGCAAAAGTTGGGACTTGGCAAAGCCAACACTTTCACCAACCTCATTCCGGTCATTACAGCCGTTTTTTCTTTTATTATTCTAAAAGAAACTTTTCCCGCTTATAAAATTTTAGGAACACTCATTGTTATCATCGGTATATGCCTGGTACAATATACGGCAAAACCCAAAAATGAACAATCTGCGCTTCAATAGTGTTGGTGTAACCAATTATTTTACAAATCCTTTGTGTATGATCACTAATAAAATCGATCCTGCTGAATTGGAAAAAAGAACCACTTGGCGAAGCGTCGATATTCGAGGTTGCTACTACCGTGACCAAACCGCCATTCTTCACTCCAAGCCCTTTCGAAGATTAAAATACAAAACACAAGTTTTCTTTAATCCCAACGATGACCATATCTGCACGCGAATTGAACATGTTTTACATGTTGCAACCATTAGTGCAACCATTTGTCGCGGACTAAACAGCAAACAAGAGGCAGAGTGGAAACTGAACGAAGATTTGGCTTATGCTATCAGTTTGGGACACGACTTGGGACACACCCCTTTTGGACATGCCGGCGAAGCCGCATTATCGAAATGTTTAGGTAGCAAAAATGCATTTATTCACGAAGTGAACAGCTATCGAGTAGTAGAAAAACTGATTGCAGACGGACAAGGATTGAATCTGACTTATGCCGTGAAAGACGGTATTATTTGCCACAACGGGGAGAAATTTGAACAATTCATCAAGCCCGATTTTAAAGTAAAAGAGTTGGACAGCATTCACTCACGCAACTTTGTACCCTCAACTTATGAAGGTGCCATCGTGAGATTCGCTGACAAAATTGCCTATTTGGGACGCGACATCGAAGATGCCATCGTTGCAGGATTTATTGAAACCGACGATATTCCCAAAGATATTCGAGACATAATGGGGACCACCAACAGCAGCATCATCAACTTTTTAGTCCAAGATATCGTGGCTCATTCCACTGAAACGGCAATTTCCGTTTCCCAAGAAGCTCACGAACTCATGTTGGCATTGAAAAAATTCAATTACCAACGCATCTATGAACACCCGTCATTAATTGAAATTGAACAATCATGCGATAAAGTCATGAACGTTATTTTTGAACATTTATTCAACATTCATCAACATTTTGATTGGGAAAAAGGAATCTATCCCGCAAAGACAAAACTGATATTAGATGAGTATTTTGTTGATTATCTGATAAATATGAGACAATTTTATTGGCAGGAAAAAGAAGAAAAAGGCAGTTCCATGGAAACAATGGGCAAACAAATTGTTACAGACTACCTTTCCGGCATGACCGACCGTTTTGCTTTGGAATGTATGCATGAGATTTCAATTCCTCATTCAATATTCTTCCGACACGGGAAAGGGACTTTCTAATAGTTTTTTTTTAAGAATATAGCTCGAAATTAAAAAAGAAAATGTATTTTTGCAGGCTTTAAAAAAAAGCTGACAATTATTAATTTATTCGTTTTTAGAATGAGCAGATATCCTGAATCTATTGATAAAATTACCAAAGCACGACTTGCTTTTTCTACGTTAGGCTCTATTTTCAGCATTGCCTTAACGATGTTTTTTGTCGGAATATTGGTATTTCTCGTCTATTTTTCCACGATGTTCCTGAATGGATTTTCCGAAAAAATGGAAATGGAAGTTTTGTTTTTTTCTCAAGAAGATGCCGGTGTAAAAGAGGCAGATATTGTGGCTTACGAACAAAGTCTTAAATTGCAAAATTTTATTCAAACCTCCAGAGTATCGACACAAAAAGATAATACGGAAGAAGCCAAGCGGGTGATCGGCAATAACTATGAAGAAGTGATTGTGAATCCCATTAACGCTTCTATCATTCTTACTTTAAAACCGGAATATACCAATGCTGATTCCATCAATAAAGTGATCAAGTACATCAAACAAAATGAGATGGTACAAGATGTGGAATACCCTGATTATATTGTACAAGTCATTCAAGGGAATTTTACTAAAATTCAATGGACGGTTTTGGGTATTTGTTCCCTTTTTCTGCTTATTTCGCTCTTGCTAATTGGAAATTCATTACGGTTGAGCATCTATGCCAAACGATTCAATATCAGGAGTATGCTTCTTGTTGGAGCGACGCGTGGATTCGTGCGCCGTCCTTTCGTTTTTAAAGGATTGGTACAAGGCACGTGGGGCGGCTTTATTGCGTTAATATTACTGAGCGGCGCGCTCTACTCTGCCCATTATCTGCAACTTCTCCCGGGCTTTATCGACTTGTCAAATACCACTGTGATTGCATGTTGCCTCGGAGGAATCTTCGTTTTCAGCATTCTTTTCACCATGCTTTCCGCAATTTTGTTCGTCAATAAATACATAAAAATTAATTCGGATAGATTATATTTATAAAAATCAACATTTATGGCACAAGTTATTTCTACCCAAAAAACATCTCCAATCAACTACGGAAGTGAGAAAAAAAATAGTACTAAAAAACCTCTTTTTTCTACTTTTAATTACATCTTAATGGGCGTCGGGGTCCTGTTTTTGGCAATCGGTTACATTACGCTGTCCGGTGGTGCCTCCAAAGATCCCAATCAATTTAGCGAAGAGATCTTTAATACACAGCGTTTAGTCGTTGCGCCACTTCTTATGCTGTGCGGCTTGGTGATTGAAATTGTCGCCATCATGTATTATCCACAGCGCAAAAAGAAAATCTCTGACGAAAATACCGACGAAAATACCCAAGCTTAAACGATGGAATGGTTCGAAGCAATTATCTTAGGAATTATTCAGGGCTTAGCTGAGTTTTTGCCCATTAGCAGTAGTGGTCATCTCATTATCGGAAAGGAATTATTAGGAATTGAAAACAGTGAAAACGTTGTTTTTGAAACGGTAGTTCACGCCGCAACCGTACTCAGCACGATCACCATCTTATGGAAAGAGATTTCAAATTTATTTTTGAAATCGATCAAATTCCAATGGAACGACGAAACCCAATACTTATGCAAAATAGCAATCTCCATGATTCCCGTTCTCATTGTCGGTCTGTTTTTTAAAGATACCGTAGAAGCATTGTTCGGGGAAGGTGTTATATTGGTAGGTATTATGTTGTTAGTCACGGCATTACTTCTTGCTCTTACCAAATTTGTAAAGTTTAAAGAGCGCAAAGACGTTGGCTTCGTTTCGGCATTGATTATCGGCTTGGCGCAAGCAGTCGCCGTATTGCCAGGACTGTCACGCTCCGGCACTACCATCGCCACCGGTTTATTATTGGGCGTTAAAAAAGAATCCGTTGCCCAATTCTCCTTCTTAATGGTTATCATTCCCATCTTGGGCGAAAGTTTCTTGAGCTTGGTAGGTGGTGACTTCTCAGCTGCCGCTTCCGGCATCTCCCCTATTTCCCTCATTTGCGGATTCATAGCAGCATACGTATGTGGCTTGTTGGCTTGCAAATGGATGATTGATTTAGTTAAACGCGCCAACCTGATTTGGTTTGCCCTTTACTGCACCATCGCAGGTACGCTCGCTATTGTTTTAGGCTGCTTCGCTTAATTATTCAGACAATTAATTATGAAGATAAAAGATGTTTTACAGTATTTAGAAAACAAATATCCCCTTGATTTACAGGAAGATTTTGATAATTGCGGCATCCAATGCGGAGATAAAGAACGGGATTTGACAGGCATTTTGGTCTGTTTTGAGATATCTGACGATACGATTGATGAGGCGATAGCGCAAAAAAAGAACCTGATCATATCGCATCACCCGTTATTATTGAGACGGGGAATCTTCAAAATCGAACCGACCCATCGCGTTGGAAGAATTATTTGTAAATCCTTGGAGAACAAAATGGTATTGTATTCGATGCATACCAATTTGGACGTAGCGGAAGGAGGAGTCAATGATTGTTTTGCGGACAAATTGCACTTATTGAATACCGTCGTTTTAAGTCCATCACCGGCAAAGATGCAAAAAATTGCTTTTTTTGTTCCCCAATCGCACAGTTCAGCTGTTAAAGATGCCCTTTTTCAGGTTGGCTGCGGAAGAATCGGGAACTATGAAAATTGCGCCTATCACGTAAATGGCTTTGGCAGCTTCAAACCATTAGAAGATGCACATCCTTTTATCGGCGAATGCAATCATACAGAACGAGTTGAAGAAGAACGAGTTGAAATGGTATTTCCGGCATATTTGCAAAAGCGCGTGATTGAAGCATTATATCGTCATCATCCATACGAAGAACCGGCATTCGACCTTTACGTGCTGGAGAATCCACTGCGAAGAGCGGGTTTAGGCAGAGTGGGCAAACTCGAACATCCACTTAACGGTATCAATTTTTTGCAATTAGTAAAGGAGACTTTTGCCTTGAAATATTTACGATATTATGGAGACCCTGAACGAAAGATAAGTCGGGTGGCAGTGTGCGGAGGCTCCGGCAGTTCATTCATAACCAATGCTATAGCCGCCAACGCCGACGCTTATATTACCGGAGATGTCAAATATCACGACTTCCATCTCGCCGATGGAAAAATGCTAATCATCGACATCGGACACTTTGAAAGCGAACATTTTATAAAAGAAATAATTTTTTCCGAACTTAAAGAAAAATTTAGTAACTTTGCCGTTTCAATTTCAGAAGAAGAAAAAATGCAGATACAAGTTATATAAATTTGAAAATCAAGAAAATACAAATATTATTATGGCAAAAAGAAAAGCAACAGAGGAGCTGACAACTCCCGAAATTAAGACAGATACGACAGGTAGTACCGAAATAATTATCGAAAGACAGGAAGTGGAAACTGCCGAAGAGATTCAGGAAGAACTTAGTATCGCTCAAAAATTATTGTCCTTATATTATTTGCAACAGATTTGTTCCAAAATAGATAAGATTCGTTTTGAAAGAGGTGAGTTGCCGAATGAAGTCCGTGATTTGGAAGATTCCCTGGAAGGGATGAATACCCGTATCGCCAAGCATCAAGAAGAGATTAAACTCATTACCGAAAAAATTGCAAGCGAAAACAACAAAGCCAAAGAAGCGCAAGTGCTCATCAAAAGATACGAGGAACAACAAAATAATGTTAGAAATAATCGTGAATACGAAACATTATCTAAAGAAATTGAGTATCAAACACTTGAAATCCAAATTGCAGAAAAACACATTTCCAAACTCCAAGCAGAATCTGAAACTAAAACTGCTGAAATTAGTTCTTATGAAGAGAAATCAACAGAGATTTCAGACATTCTGAATCTAAAGAAAAGTGAATTAGATGTTATCATTGCAGAAACGGAAGCCGAAGAATCAGCACTTTTGGAAAAAGCTGAGGTTTACAAAGCAAAAATAGAGCCTCGTTTGCTGTCTGCTTTTGAAAGAATCCGTCAAAATGCCCGCAACGGCTTAGCCATTGTGCAAATTGAAAGAGACGCATGCGGTGGCTGCCACAGTTTAATTCCACCTCAACGTCAATTAGACATCCGGTTGCATAAAAAAATCATCGTTTGCGAAGCCTGCGGACGTATTTTCATTGATAAACAATTAGTGGAAGAACAGCAAAATAATCCTGACCCAACTCAGAATTAATTTGATACGATTTAAAAGTTATTGAGCAAAACTGTAATTATTTAATAAATGCAGTTTTGTTTTTTTTTCAAAACCGCATTTCATAGGAATAAAATCGTACTTTTGCGGCGTAAATTGATAGATTGTGAATATAAACCGCCCCATCCAATTTTTGATAGAGAAAATACAGCAAAGTATTCGTCCACGCCCTATCCCTGTCGAAAAGGAAGTAATGTCGATTCAACTTTCCAATGAAAAAAAGACATTCTATAAAATCGGGAATTTCAGAAAGAAATTTTTTACGATTTCTATCAAAACCAAAGATGATTATTTTAAGTATCTTTTTTATTTACTGATGATCCTTTTGGCTCTATTGATGGGCTGGATGTCTCTTCAAACCGGTGTTTCGGAAAAAGAGATTCTGCACAAGCAAACTGCTGCAGCGCTATACGACCATCTCGCCAATGGCACCTCAACCGCCACGCAAGCTCCGGCGATCCAAAATCATTTGCAATTTGTTGATTTTCTGTGCTATTGCTTCACAAAATGGTTCAATATTGACAGTATTTATCAATTTCGCCATATTGTGGCAGCCGTTTTCGGGTGGTCAGTCATGTTGTTGTTAGGACTATTCTTAATGGATTTGTTTGCTTGGCGCGCAGCCTTTTTTGGAGCTTTCTTTTTGTTTATTTCGCCACATTTCTTGGGAAACGCATTATGGAATTTAACAGATATACCCTTCGCTTTCTTTTACCTGCTCGGTATTTTTCAAATCTATTTGTTCGCTAAGGAACTGCCTATCGTCAAATGGCGAAGAATTGTTTATATTGTGCTGACTACACTCGCTGCCCTGTCCATACATGTCGGGGGGTTAGTACTTCTCTATTATCTCATATTGGGTGGCTCGGTAGCATTTTTTATGCAAAATCCAATTAAGAAATTGTTTACGCTCAAATATGTTGTCAACTTTGCGAAGCTATTTTCCATACTCCTCGCTATTGGCTTTTTCGTTTATATCTGCTATCTCTTCTATCCGCTTCAATCTTGGCCTCTGACAACTCCCCGCCACGCCATCATTGCCATGTTTGACAATCAACCCGCCACGTCAATCCTATTGAACGGCAATTACATCAATACAACACAATTATCCGTAGGGTATATTTTAAAAATGATGCAGCTGACCATTCCACTTGTAATTGTATTAGGCATTATTATACACCTTGCTTTTTTGAGAACCATTGTCCGCACCATTCGCTTCAGCAGTATGCTTCTTCTTCTATTTACACTTCTTTTTCCGCTTTGGTTATTGTCAGGCAAAACAGTGAATTTTTCTGACGGATGGAACATTTATCTAATGCTCTACCCATTGGTAATTATTGTTGCCGTTGCCGGATACGAAGGCATTCTCCGAAAAGTAGATGACCGATATACCAATGTTATATTGGTGGCTGCGTTTTGCCTCCTAACATTGATGCCGCTGCGCCACGTACTTCAACACTATACCAACGTAAATGTTTACTTCAATGAATTATCCGGCGGGATTCATAACAATTTTGGGAAATATTCAATTGATGCGGTAGAGCAGAGCAACGGACAGGCATGTAAATGGCTGATTAACAGAATAAATAACGATAATAAAATCTTAAATGATTCCATCGGAAAAATCAATGTACTGACAGATGGGGGCTATGGTTGCGACTATTATTTCAGAAAAGACACAGCTCATATCCATCTCATTCATGCAGACTTTGACAAAAGAGACAGCTTGGAATGGGATTACTTTATTACTTTTGCGAATAAAATTCCGACAACAAAACTTATCAACGGTACATGGGAAAAAGAAGATGCCATCAAACGCTTTTATGTTGAAAGGAAACAGATTGTAGCTGTCATTAAAAACAAGCGAGTTCTTGCGCCGGAGCCACCCGCTGAAATATTGGAAAAATAACAAAATAAAATTACGGAATAATCGTTTAGACAGAATGAAAAAAATATACATTATACTTATTAGTTCTTTTTTAATTCTTGGTTTATTGTCAAGATGCAGTAAGACCGACTTAACGGCTTCCTACATTTCAATTGAAGAGGATGCTCTTGAAATGAACATGACTAATTTTAATTTAATCCATGAGACGAACTATGATGCAGAAGAACTAGCCTCCATTGCTTCCCAAAAATTCCCGGACGTTTGGATTTATGTTAACGGTCAGAGTTTGGGTACTTGGGAGTTACCGTGCGAAATACCGATTTTGGAAACCGATAGTACCATCGTTGAGTTTTACCCGGGAGTTAAAATGAATGGGATATCAACAAGTCGTCCCCGTTATCCATTCGTCAAAGGTTGCAAGGTTAAACTCGGCCTCAATGCCGGTGAAACACTTCAAGTCAATTCCATTCCTTTCGAATACTACCCCGAAACCAATTTCGAGTTAGTAGAAAATTTCGAACCGGATTATAATCAATATTTTGAGAGCAGCGACAGTGCCGGAGTCTCTTTTCAAAGAATCACTGACCCCGATGAACCAACCAATCGGATTGGGGTTATCGCCTTGGAAGATACCATTACCGAATTTGAAATTATTTCAACTCCCTTGCAGCTGAATCACAAAGTCCCCTCCTCAGTGTTTTTGGAAATGGACTATCGCTGTGATTCGGAAGAAACACAAAATTTCTACGTAGGAATGCTGATCGGTACAAGTACAAGTTCCGCTATTACGCACGAACCGCTCGTTGGTGTCAATACCTCATCAAAATGGAAAAAAATATATATCAATCTTACGCAATCCATTTTGCGTAATCAAACGACCGCTACCAGCTATCGCGTTATCATATCGGGCGCAAAAAGCGGAACCAACGACATTCATCTCTACTTTGACAATATTAAAGTCGTCTTTCTATAATTTTTTTATGGCTAACAAACGCAAACTTATCATTCTATATGTACTCTTCGATTTTCTGGCGGCCTTGGCCACATGGGTGATTTTCTTTATTTTCCGCAAGTATAATGTTGACAATCAGGTTTTTAATAATTTTGACGCCACCATTCTAAACGATAATAAGTTTTATTTGGGATTGTTTGCCTATCCGCTGTTTTGGCTCTTCCTGCATACATTTTCCGGCATTTATAAAAAAGTTTATAAGAAATCCCGTCTCAAAGAATTGGGTATCACAATGTTTGTCGTCTTTTTGGGAACGCTTGCTTTTTTCTTCGCCTTTATTTTAGATGATATCATTAATAATTACAATGATTACTTGTTATATTTTGCTGTTCTTTTTTTACTGCAATTCTTCTTCACTTACATCCCGCGAGTCATCATTACCACTTCCACCATTGATAAAATTAGAAATGGAAAAATTTGTTTTAACACCCTGATTATAGGCAGCGATAATGTTGCATTAAACACTTATAATTCAATAATTACGCACAAACCTCATACAGGAAATTCCATTATTGGATATATTATTATTGACAATAATGATGAAGACTTATTATCTAACGAGCTTCCTTGTTTAGGGAAAATTGATGATTTGATGAGTATCGTTACCAAAAATGAAATTACCGAATTAATTATTGCGATTCAAAATGGGAAACGAAAATATATCGAAAAAATCATCACCATGATTATGGATACCGATATAGATTTGAAAATCATTCCGCAAATGCAAGATTATTTGATGGGCACAGTCAAGGTATCCGCTGTTTTACAAGAACCGCTGATTCCCATTTCTCTTGATTACTTACCGGATTGGCAGCAATACACAAAAAGGTTTTTTGATATTTTCTTGTCACTTATTGCTATTACCTTGTTACTGCCGGCTTATTTGTTCCTTGCGGTGGGGGTTTTGTTATCCTCTCGCGGACCGGTTTTTTACACTCAGGAGCGAATCGGCTACAAAGGGAAACCTTTCAAAATCATCAAATTCCGTTCAATGGTTGTAAATGCCGAAAATAACTGTCCTCAACTTTCCAGCAAAGATGACCCCCGTATTACCCGATTTGGCAAGTTCATGAGACAATCTCGGTTAGATGAGACCCCGCAATTTTTCAATGTCCTCATTGGTGATATGTCACTGGTGGGCCCTCGTCCCGAAAGACAATATTACATTGATAAAATCGTAGAAAAAGCTCCACACTACAAGTTGCTGCTTCGTGTAAAACCCGGAATTACTTCGTGGGGACAAGTCAAATTCGGATATGCCGAAAATGTAGATGAAATGGTTCAAAGGTTAAAATGGGACATTCTTTATTTAGAAAATATGTCCCTACAAATGGATATCAAGATACTGATATATACTGTTTTAATTGTATTAAAAAGAACCGGGAAATAATGAATAAATATATAGCCATTATAGGTGGATTGCTCTTTTTATTCGGCTGTAAGACCGCAAAAGAGAGCCCTCCCATAACTGAAAAGAACGGAAACACCCAAGACTGCTATACAATCAAAAAAGGCGACTGCGTAGAACTCTCGTTTATTGCCAATGCCTCTTTAGGAATGGCATGGTATTGGAAGAATAAGGAGCAAGTGACGGTTGTTGATTCGAGCAATGTGCGCTATTTTCAAGAAAACCCGGAATTAATCGGGAGCAGCAGCACGCTTTGCTGGACATTTTGCGCTAAACATTCCGGTACAGATACTCTTGTATTTGAATTTTGTCCTATTTACGACCAACAAAAAATGATCAAACAACGAAAAGTGGTCGTCTCCGTTCAATAATGAAAATTGCAATTTGATGTTAAACAACGTTTGTGTACACATAGCCATTCCGGCGATGAACGAAATGGAAACATTGCCGCAAACATTGTCAGCGATTGCTCAACAGTCTATCCTGCCACAAATCAGGGTTTATGTATGTGTAAATCAACCCGAGGAATGGTGGCAACTCCCTGAAAAGAGACAAATTTGCGAAAACAATCTGCAATTACTCAATCAATTGCGTCTGATAACGGCATTTCCTTTGACAATCATTGACCGAAGTAGTGGTGGTTGCGGTTGGCAAGGCAAACAATGTGGAGTTGGCTGGGCACGCAAAGTGCTATTTGACAGCATTTTGAGCATAGCCGCACCTGACGATATCGTGGTAAGTATGGATGCCGATACCGTTTTTGGAACTGACTACATAGAGAGCGTACTTCATAATTTACAACGGCACAAAACTTGGCAAGCCATCTCTGTTCCTTATTATCATCGTCTTACAAGTGATGATTCCGCCAATCGCGCAATTTTGCGTTATGAGTTATATTTACGCAGTTATGCCATTAACATGTTGAGAATCAACAGCCCCTACTCGTTTACTGCCATTGGAAGTGCTATTGCAGCCAGAGTTACAGCATTGCGCAAAATTGGAGGAATTACCCCGATGAAAAGCGGTGAAGATTTCTATCTATTACAAAAATTGAAAAAAATGGGAGAAGTAGGAAGTTGGAATGAACAAATGGTCTATCCTGCTGCCCGCTTTTCGGATAGGGTATTTTTTGGAACCGGTCCCGCAATGATTAAAGGTGCTTTAGGGGATTGGAATAGTTATCCTATTTACCATCACCAACTTTTCAATAAGATTGAAGAAACTTATCAATTAATCGGGAAACTCTATAAGACAGATATCCAAACTGATTTTATTTCTTTTTTGCAATCTCAGTTTAAGGAAAGCGATTTTTTGCAACCGTTAAGAAAAAATGTCAAAGATCCTGAACAATTCATGCGCGCTTTTCATGAAAAAGCCGATGGATTAAGAATATTGCAATTTTTAAAGCAAGAACAAAACAGAGAGAATATACCTGACGAACTATCCTTGTTCGACAATTTAACTCAATTTTTGCAAGAAGAGAAGTTTGGAAATACTCCCTCTTATTTATGTTCTAACAAATCACTTAACACACTATCTACCGAACAGCTCAACGAAATAAGAAATCTCCTGTTTCAAATAGAAGTAGCTAAGAGGAAGCGGACGGCTCAATCTCTCTAAAAAGGTAATGGGCCTCCTTCATTGGGAACCGCCTTTTCGGTCGGTTCAGAAATATTAACCCGTTCTTCCGTTTCAATCTGCTTTGCATCTAACATTATAAAATTAGATGCCTCAATTTCGGTAATGTAGCGTTTAGCTCCATTCTCCTCCCACGAACGCGTCTTGATTTTTCCTTCCAGATAGATTAGCTTCCCTTTGTGCAGATACTGTTCTGCAATATCTGCCAAGTTTCGCCAACAGATGATGTTGTGCCATTCTGTCATTTCCTTTTTTACGCCATCTTTATCCTTATACGTTTCAGATGTAGCTAATGAGAAGCTGACTTTTTTTTGATTGTTTTCGAAAGTTCTACTTTCGGGGTCCTTTCCTAAGCGACCAATGAGAATTACTTTGTTTACTCCAGACATATTAGTTAAATTTTAAATGACTTTGCAAAGATATACCTTTCGAAATCCGTTGTCAAGAGTTGTTAATAACTTTTTTCTAATTCTGTTTCAGTGGTTTATAACCGGACTTGTTTAAAATCGTTTGACTATTTGCTTCTTGCATGAGTTGTTTTGGCGTAATCTCCGGATTCTTTTCCATGTATTGCGTAACAATCATCCAACCAACAAAAACCCCAATTCGTCCGGGCGAATCATTGCCGAATGGATTGGAAAAAGGAGCTTCATCTATCAATCGCCTGATTGGGTCATTATCCTTGGAAAACAATAAATTCTTTTCAATCAAGTAGTTCCACACATCCGGTTGATATTTTTCTGCCCACGCCCATTGCGTATTGTTATAACCGATGATGTGCGCCACGGGAATTTCCGGAAACACCAACTCTGTGAGGTAAATTCTTTTTCCTTCCATAATCATATAATCCAACAAAGTAATCGGGGTCTTTTGTACCAATGGATTATACGAAATGGAACGGCGAAAACAGTCCAACGCAATATTTTCGGGTTCACATTGTTCTCTAATAAATTGCGGAATACGATAATCTTGATAATACTTGTAATCTTTGCCTAAATACCAATCCAAATTAATAATTACCATATTATTATAAGTATTGATAAATGGATTTCCGGGGTCTATTCCTCCCACAACAGTGAAAAATTCAGGTATTTTAGCTTCAGGAAAATAGTATTTATAATATGAAAGAGCCGTTTGTAATTCACTTTTTAAGGGAGACAAATCTGGATACCGTTTCATAACATCACGATGAATCTCGCGAATATAGGGGTCTTTCAAAAAAGCTTGAAGCTGTAGGAGAAGAGTTGGATTTTGCCACGAATCCGGCGCAATGAACACCGGATATTCTTTTCCTAATCGTTTGACCTCTTCTTGCATTTTAGTTGTATCAATCGCAAAAACCGCTTCCTCGTATCGCTTTATACTGATTTGAATATTTTGTCTTAATGCTTCTATATCATCTTTCTTTTCAATCACTTCCATTTTTCGTGTGTTAGGACCATTGCTTTTAGGTTGGTGATGGAGGTAACGAATAACGAAAAAAGCGGATAATAATATTACTACCACGCTGATAATCAAAATTATAATAGACTTTTTCTTCATATTATTTCCATTCAAAAGTGTTAATCATTTGCATCATATCCTCGCGCAAGTATTGAATTACCGGCTGCAAAGAATCATTATTGGGCGTAAAATCAAAATAGAGCGAACTTCGCAAATAATGATGGGTAGTGTCACTCAACCAAAACTGAATGGGACACGCTACTTCCTTACCTTCAATATCATAAATCTTTCCGAACAATCGCGAAGAGTCATCTTGCACAAACGAGTTTTCAATATTATCGGCTTTTACCTGATGAAGTTTTACGAAATCCTCATCAATTAACATTAACTCTCTAAAATTTTGGTTTTTAATTGGTAAATAGGTCATTTCAAAAGTGGCTCTTTGCGCGGGATAATGAACATGAATCCAAATGGCTCCATTTTTATCCTCAAACGAACAAACCGCAGATGAAGAGTATTGGAAAGTGAAAGGAAGCAAATTGGTATCTAATTGTTGATACGCATGTTGAGGCAAGTCAATTCTAAAATAGCCGAGTGGCTTCGGAGCTACGGTCGGTTCTTCGTGGCAACTTTGCAGATAGAACATCGCAAATACAAGAAGCAATATCAACCAATATTTATTTAATCTATTCATTATTAATTATTTATTGTGTACATCCACAATTTCTATTTGCATGGCGAGGCTGGCTTTTCCTCTGATGCGGACACCATCGCCGGCAATGCCATAAGCTAAAAATGAAGGGATTACCAATCGCGCACGACCTCCCTTTTTCATCATTTTGACCGCCTCGTGCAGTCCAACAATCTCTTCACTTTTATCGACTTTAAATATTTTTTCTCCATCTTTTGCCGATGAATAGACCGTATCTCCTGTCAATAAAATGGTCGTATATTTCAGTGTAACAACATCTTCCGATTTGATTAAATCCCCCTGTCCTGCATCTAAAACCTGGATTCGCAGTCCTATACCTAATTTTTGCATTTCCCAGCCGTAACGCTTTACAAAAAAATCAATATCCTCTTCCTCACGGTTCACATTCTTTTTGTTCCATTCCACGTAAGGATCAGGTTTCTCCTTTGCATTAGATTCCTTCACTAAAACCACCCCATTATTTTTCCCGTCACAGGCGCAAAGAAGAATGATAGATACTAATATAAAAAAGAAATTTCTTTTCACGTTATTGTTATTTTAATTGAAGCTGTTTTTCATATTGTTTGAGCACTTCCTTGAAATACTGGATGGTATTTTCTAAAGTATCGTAATAGAAGGCTGCCGACGCATTTTTGTGTCCCCCTCCGTTAAAGTGATTTCTGGCAAATAAATTGACATCAAAATTCCCTTTTGAGCGAAAAGAAATCCGGATTTTATTCTCACGTTCAATAAAAAAAGCAGTAAAGAGCATATTTTTCATGGATAAACCGTAATTGACAAAACCTTCCGTATCTCCGATTTTATATTGATTATCTTTCAAGTCTTTCAGAGTCAAATACATATATGAAGTCGAAAACTCGTGCATTAAAGTCAGTCTTTGCGAGAGGCACAATCCCAGCAACTTGATTCTGCTTTCTTCGTAATTATCATAAACATTACGATGGATGGTTTCCGCATCAACTCCCAATTTCATCAATTTGCTCAATATCTGATAAGTAATCGGATGGTTGCAAGCATAACTAAGTGAACCTGTGTCCGTTATCATTCCCACATAAATACATTCCGCCACCTCTTTTGTAATTTTTGCCTTGTCATCAGACAATTTATCTAACACCAAGTACACCAACTCGCAAGTGGAAGTAGTGTTGGGCGTAGAGAATTGCACTTTGAAATCAAAGCTTGGACAAATGTGGTGGTCGATTAAGACTTTAAAAGCAGGCGAATCAATGATCGGTTGTTCCAATGCCTTTCCACTCCGATGAGCGGCGTTCATATCCACAACAAACAATAAATCAGCTTCTTTCAAAGTTTTTGTAGCTTCTTTGAAATGAGCATCGGCAATGATAATATCTTCACTCCCCGGCATCCACTCCAAAAATTGCGGGAACGGATTGGGTAAAATGACGCGAACATGATACCCTTCGTTTTTAAAATATTGGTATAACGCCAATGATGAACCCACCGCATCCCCATCCGGATTATAATGCGAAATGATGGCTATTTTCTGCGCTTCTGACAGCTGTCGTCTGAGTTGCTCAATTTTCGACTTTGTTATTAATCTCATGTTTCAAATTAAGTTGCAAAAATACATGACTTTTCCCAATATTTTACCCGATTATAGAATATTTATTCAAAATAGTTGAACCTCCAATTATTATACAATAATTTTAAATAGTATTCGTTGTTAAATAAATATATTCAGTATGAAACGTTTAATAGTTGTTATTTTCTTTTGTGGAACAGCGTTATCGCTTTTATCACAAACAGATACGACCTCATGGAAGCACTTTCTACCGCGCCATGAAGTTCAAATCGGAATTGGCGACCCATTTTTTTCCTCAGTTTACGCAGGAAGAATTAATTGGGGGACCTCATTAATGGACTATGACTACCCTGCCATTCAGCCCAACCAATGGTTTGAACCCGATACCTACCGTGGAGCTACCTTTGCGTCTGGTGCAGTATCCGTAAGCTATATGTTCCGAATTCAAAAATGGTTATGGCTTGGTGGAACTTTTTCATATTCAGGTTTTTACAATGAGGTCTTTGACCGTGTGAGCAATCAAAAAGTTGATTACCGTGACTCCCATTTCATTTCTATCATTCCGACCGTTCGTTTTTCGTGGTTGAATAAAAAATATTTAACCCTTTATTCCGGCGTGGGCGTGGGCATAGCGACCGTGTTTGAAAAAACAAACAATGAATTAACTTTTTCGCCACACATAGTTCCCCACCTGACCGCTGTGGGCATACATGCAGGCAAAAATTGGTACGGTTTCTTTGAAATCGGACTTGGCGTAAAGGGTATTGTTTCCACCGGATTCGGGTATCATTTTAATTGTAAAAATAATTGATTATGAAGAAATTAGCATTTTTGAATATCCTTTTATTGCTGATCGTTTGTAATAGTTGCGAATGGCAAGAGGCTGAAGAACGCGGCAATTTGACCCAACGCGGGAAACAAATTTACGACATTTGGGATTATTCTTCGCAATCAATTCTGAATGATTTTGTCGATAAAGCATTTATTTTCAATGCTTGGTACACAGCCAATGACAGCGTTAAACGTATTATTGAAGACCAATGGTTCCCCTATTACAAAATTCGCAACGACGGCAACGGCAAATACGGACTCTATTCCGGCACGACACTTGACTTTTCATTCGAAACAAACCTGCAAAGCCTCACCGATAGTAGTGCAAATTGGACGATCACTCGCCATAATTCCTATTTAGAAATGAATACATATTATTCTTGCGAGCCAATCATCAACAGTGTAAAAATTAATTACACTAATAATATGGAATGGGATATCCGCATCGACAGTAATTCAAATAGCAATAGTTCCGCATTATGGCATTTGCACATTAGCGGCAATTCTGTGCCCGAATCCATCTCTTTGGCAGATTATGAATTGAGCGGACATGGAGTTTTTGCTATGCAAAATTATGAAAGCATCGGAGGGCGTTACGGAAATGCACCCACTTTTTTGGAATACGAGATCGCTGAAAATTTTGCTCACTCTCCCGGTGCAAATTGGGAACGCGGCTCCGTTGACATATTATTATATAATGAAAAAGCGGAATCGCTTGAAATAAAAGGGACCATATTGAACCGTAAAACTCTTTGTATCCATTATTTAGGTATTATCGAATATTGGGAAATTGGAGATTTTTTTAGAACATCACTTTTTTAATTTATATTTACACCGTTTTCTAAGAATCCTTTTTAATGGTGAGAATATTAAAAAATTCATTTCGAATGATAGATTTGGAACATTGGTTTCCTATCTGTAGCCTAATCTATCGGGGGAATGCCATTCATCAATCATATTTTCAAATTACACCGAAAATTCGATAAAATTTTCTTGTAATTTCGTCGAAAAAAAGTTGTATTTTTGCAGGTTAAAAAAATAAGCAAACTTGTAAATAATATGTTGAATAATCAATCAGTACTTATCACCGGAGGCACCGGATCTTTTGGAAAAATGTTCGTCAAAACTATTCTTCGCGACTATCCTGACGTAAAAAAGATAATCATTTATTCTCGTGGCGAATTAAAACAATTCAACATGAAACAGATGTACCCTGAAAAGGAATACCCTCAAATGCGTTATTTTATTGGGGATGTGAGAGATGGCGAAAGACTTCAACGCGCTTGCGAAGGTGTTGATGTCATCATCCATGCTGCTGCGATAAAACAAGTTGATACCGCCGAATATAATCCCGAAGAATGTATTAAAACGAATATTCACGGAGCACAAAATGTGATTAATGCAGCCTTAGCAACTGGGGTAAAACACGTGGTGGCACTCTCAACTGATAAGGCATGCGCTCCGATTAATTTATATGGAGCCACCAAACTTTGTTCCGACAAATTATTTGTAGCAGCCAACAATATCACAGGATTCAAAAACATTAAGTTTTCGGTAGTTCGTTATGGCAATGTGATGGGTTCACGCGGATCTGTAATTCCGTTTTTCATCAGCAAACGTAACAATAGTGCTACCGAATTGCCTGTTACCGACTTACGCATGACACGATTCAATATTTCGCTCGAAGCCGGTGTTAATTTGGTAATGTTTGCCATAGGTCATCATTTGGGAGGTGAGATTTTTATTCCTAAAATACCTTCTTACCGCATTACTGACGTAGCCAAAGCCATCGCGCCCAATTTGCCGATTGTGGAAATCGGTATTCGCCCCGGCGAAAAATTACACGAGGAGATGATTACCGTTACTGATGCACTGAATACCATCGATTTAGGCAAATATTTCGCCATTCTCCCATCCGTTTCTTACAAACATCAAACCGAAGAATATATTCAACATCATCATGCAATCATGGTTCCAGATGGATTCCATTACAGTTCGGATAATAATGAAGAGTGGGAAACGGTAGAAACGATGCGAGAAAAAATTGTCAAATTTTGTGACGCAAATTTTCAAGTAAAATGACACCACACAAACCGATTTCATACGGACATCAAAATATCACGGACGAAGATATCCAAGCAGTAGTGGAAACGCTACGCTCCGATTACTTAACACAAGGTCCGAAATTAGCCGAATTTGAACAAGATTTTGCACAGAAAGTGGGGGCAAAATATGCCGTGGCAGTTTGCAACGGGACCGCCGCTTTGCACTTGTCAGCAATGGCTCTCAACGTTCATGATGGGGATAATGTGATTGTTACGTCACTTACTTTTGCAGCTTCAGCGAATTGCATTCGCTATTGCGGCGGCAATGTTTGTTTTTGCGATATCGACAAAGAGAATTACCTCATTGATTTGAATAAATTGGAGGCAATGTTAACCACTCATCCGCAAGGATACTACAAGGGAATCGTTCCGGTTGATTTTGCCGGTTATCCCATTCATGCAGAAAAACTGAAAGCTCTTGCCGACCAATACCATTTGTGGGTTATTGAAGACGCATGCCATGCACCGGGTGCTTATTTTATTGATTCTAAGGGTAATAAACAATTAGCAGGAAACGGAACTTTTGCCGATTTGACCTGCTTTTCGTTTCATCCCGTTAAACATATCGCCACGGGCGAAGGTGGAATGGTAACTACCAATAATAAAGAACTTTACGACAAATTATGCTTATACAGAACGCACGGAATTACCAGAAATCCGGAACTGATGCACGAAAACCACGGTGGTTGGTACTATGAAATGGTGGAACTCGGATTCAATTACAGAATGACCGATTTTCAAGCTGCTTTGGGTATCTCGCAACTCAAACGATTGGATTGGAGTCTGCAACGCCGCCAAGAGATTGCTGGCAAATATAACGATGCCTTCAAAGATATTCCGCAAATCAAAACACCGGAAGTAGCAAAAGAAGTCTATCATGCTTATCATCTTTACGTGATTCAAATTGAAAAACGCAAAGAACTTTTTGACTATTTGCGCAACTTAAACATCTTTGTACAAGTACATTACGAACCGGTTCACTTGATGCCGTATTACAAAAATTGGGGCAACAAAGCAGGTGACCTGCCGATAGTGGAGGAATATTCCCAACACTGTTTGAGTCTGCCGATGTATCCCACTCTGACCGACGAAGAACAAGATTGGGTGATTGAGAAGATGAAGGAGTTTGTGAAATGAGAAACATCGCTATCATTCCGGCGCGAGGCGGCAGTAAACGCATCCCACGAAAAAATATCAAAGATTTCTTGGGGAAGCCAATTATTGCCTACTCTATTGAAGCCGCCATACAATCCAATTTATTCGAAGAAATCATGGTTTCAACGGACGATGAGGAAATTGCTGAGGTTGCTGAACGTTTTGGTGCAAAAGTTCCTTTTATGCGTTCTACCGAAACCGCCAACGACTTCGCTTCTACCAATGATGTTCTGAAAGAAGTTATTGCAACTTACGAAAAGCAAAATATAGCTTTCGAAAACATGTGTTGTATATACGCTACTGCACCGCTGATTCTAAGTAATAAAATCGTAGAAACATACCAACGTCTGATATCTTCCGAGTTTTCGATGGTCTATCCGGTAGTGCCATTTTCATACCCCATTTGGCGATGCTTGGATATGGACGAAAACGGAACCCTGAAACGTCATTGGAGCGAATTTGAAAATAGTCGCAGTCAGGATTTACCTGTAGAATATCACGACACCGGTACTTTTTACTGGTACAAAATTGAAGAATGGAAATCCGGAAGCAAAAACATAGGTGGTATTGTGGTTGCGGAGACTGCTGTGCAAGATATTGATAATGAATCCGATTGGCTGTTGGCGGAAATGAAATATCGACTTATGCACGGAAATAAATGATGTCATTCGGATTCTGCAACATCACCAAACAAATTTATCATTCAATTTTCATCATTAAAAAATAAATGACTATCTTTGCAACTTCGCCATTGGCAAATAAACTCAAACACCTACGGCAATGAATAGGAAAAGGAAAATATTCTTCCGCGCAGATGCCGGCAGCACCATCGGCTACGGACATTTTATCCGATCACTGGCTCTTGCCGATATGCTGAAAAAGGAGTTCGACTGCACTTTCTTTACCCAAATACCGACAGAATATCAGAAAAAGGAAGCCATGCCGGTTTGTCGCCTCGTGGAACTGCCCAACGACGAGAGCAAATTCCAACGCTTCTTGGACTATCTTACCGGTAAAGAAATAGTGGTTTTGGACAACTATTTCTTTACCACCGAATATCAACGTGCCATCAAAGCCAAAGGTTGTCAATTGGTTTGCATCGATGATATGCACGACAAACACTACGTTGCCGATGTGGTGATTAATCACGGTTGCCATCGAGCCGAATTGTTTGATGTGGAACCATACACCAGCCTTTGCTTGGGGTTGGAGTGGGCACTGTTGCGAAAACCGTTTTTGGAAGCCGCCCAACAACCTCGTTCACCCAAACATGTCGATAAAATTGAAAAAACAGTGGTCTGTTTTGGCGGAAGCGACACCATGCATCTCACAGAAAAAGCTATTACCGAATTAATGCCTATCCATGATATCCAAAGCATTAATGCCATTGTGGGAAATCATTTTGATACTTTTCAACAATTTGAGGACAGCCGCGTACATTTTCATCAAAACATATCGGCCCAAGCAGTTGCCGAATTGTTCACAGCTTGCGATTTAGCCGTAGTTTCGGCCAGTTCGGTGTGCATCGAAGCATTGGCTTGCGGCGCCAAAGTAGCAGCAGGCTGGTATGTGGAAAATCAAAAAGAAATCTATGATCTATGCGTACAATTGAATCTAATTATTGGTTTAAATCACCTTTCTGACGCTTCATTCATTTCAATATTCAATTCTGATATGAATAGAAAAAATCACTCAACCACTTGTAACAGTTTATTCACCAACATCAAAAATAATTATGTCAACCTATTTAAAAGCTGCCACTGAAAAGGATATAAATCTTCTTTTTGAATGGACAAATGACCCTTCTGTACGGCAAAATTCCTTCAATTCTGCTCCCATTCCTTTTGAAGATCATCAACGTTGGTTTCATCGCGTGTTGAATGACCCGAACACTTTTTTATACATTTTGTACGATGCAAATATTCCCATCGGACAAATCAGGTTGGATAAAAAAGAAGACGGAAGTGCCGTTATTAATTACAGTATTTCAAAATCACATAGGGGTAAAGGTTATGGACTGATTATCATTCAATTGATTAACAATTATATCATTGAGAATTCGTTGCCAATAACAACTTTAATTGCAAAAGTGAAAAAAGAAAACGTTGCTTCTCAATTGATTTTTGAAAAGTCCGGATTTCGTGTATCGGATAAAGGTGACTTTTATGAATATTGTATAAATATTTGTAATTTATTGATTATCAATAATATAAATTTTTTAGGGGGGGTAATTCTATCAAATAATAGAAATTCTTTTGCATTATTTGATTCATTAAGTTTGTTATATGATGACATCACGATTTATAGTGATCCGATAGATATTGATTTTTGTATGAATAGGAAGCCTTCATTTATAATCAGTTATAATTATTCTCACATAATATCTTCAGATGTTATCAATTTTTACGGAGAAAACAGAATGTTTAATATTCATATATCGTTATTGCCATATAATAAAGGCTCTGATCCAAATTTTTGGAGTTTCATTGACAATACACCTAAAGGAGTTTCTATACATACAATCTCAAAAGGTCTTGACTCCGGTTCAATAGTCTTGCAAAAAGAGGTGTTTTTTGATGAAAACAAAGAGACATTTTGCACATCGTATGAAAAATTAAATAATTTAGCCGTTGAGTTATTTTCCGAGAATGCTTCAAAAATATTGAGTGGACAAATACAAACAAAGCAGCAAATTGGAAAAGGAACATATCATAGAAGAAGTGATTTCAATAATTATGTTGATGGAATAAGATTTTCGTGGAATATGAATATTGGAGAGTTTAAAAATCAAATATAGAATAAAATTTCAATACATTTCTTTATTACAAAAAAACACCTATCTTTGCATTCGCAAATTGCGTTACGCAAATTGCGTAATAATTAATAATTTGAAGTCATGGAAAATCCCTTTTTAATTTCCGGATATCGCAGCCCGGAGTATTTTTGCGACAGAGAAAGCGAAACGCAAACCCTAATAGATGCTTTGCGAAACGGGCGAAATGTTACGCTCATCTCGCCACGCCGTATGGGAAAAACCGGATTAATAAAAAATGTATTTTATCATTTGCAACAGAATAATGATGTTGTGGTTTTTTATTTGGACCTCTATTCAACACAAAATTTATCGGATTTCGTTACATTATTGGCAGATACAGTTTTAGGAAAATTAGACAACAATATTCAAAAAGCTGTGCAACGGGTTACACATTTTATCAAAAGTTGTCGTCCCACATTCTCTTTCGACGAGTTAACCGGTTTGCCCAAAGTAGGTATTGAACTTGCTGAAAATCTATCAAAGACATCATTGGAAGAGATATTTCAATACCTGCAATCTTCGGAACGAACTTGTTATTTGGCATTTGACGAATTTCAACAAGTGAATAATTATCCCGAAAAAGGCGTAGAGGCTTTGTTGCGGTCGTATATTCAATTTACTACCAACGTACATTTTATTTTCTCCGGAAGTCGAAGTCATTTGATGCAGGAAATGTTCATTTCGCCCAAACGTCCTTTTTATCAAAGTACGCAATTGATGAATATTGGACCTGTTTTTGAAGATAAGTATTATCAATTTGCAGGAAAATGGATGCAACAACAACGTATAACTCTTTTGCCGGAATTATTTAAAAACATTTACAATAAATTTGAAGGACATACGTGGTATATTCAGATGATTTTCAATCGTTTATATAATAACGCCGATACTATTGACCATTCAAAAATCGACATGGTAATTGCCCAAGTGGTAGCTGAAAACGAATATGCTTATCAATCGTTGTTGGCTACATTACCCTCCATTTCTACTCAATTATTAAAAGCGGTGGCAAAAGAGGGAAAAATCAAAGAGATTACATCCGGAAACTTCATCAAACGATATAAATTCAAAGCAGCCAGCAGTATTACACGAGCCATAAAACATTTAACCAAGTATGAATTAGTTTATTACGATGGAACAAATTATTCCGTATATGATAGATTTATGGGGATTTGGCTCAAGAATTTACCATTTTAAGCAAATAACTAATTATGAATAAAACTTTTATCATAGCCGAACTATCGGCAAACCACAACGGCAGCAAACAGACTGCCATAGAAACCATCCAAGCGGCAAAACGCGCCGGTGCCGACGCCATCAAATTGCAGACCTATACTGCCGACACCATTACATTGAATTGTCATAACGCCGATTTCAAAATCACGCAAGGCACCTTATGGGACGGAAAATACCTTTACGACCTCTACCAAGAAGCCTACACGCCTTGGGAATGGCACACCGAACTTTTTGAAGCTGCCCAAGATGAAGGATTAGTCTGTTTTTCAACGCCTTTTGATAAAACCGCAGTCGATTTATTGGAATCGCTCAATAATCCGATTTATAAAATTGCTTCTTTTGAAATTACCGACATTCCACTTATCGAATATGCTGCACGGAAGATGAAACCGATGGTTATTTCCACCGGCATTGCCACGATGGAAGATATTGCATTAGCCGTGGAAACTTGCCGAAAAGTCGGCAACAACGACATTACACTGCTCAAATGTACCTCTTCTTATCCGGCACCCATTGAAGAAGCCAACTTGCTCATGATTAACGATTTAGCTACTCGATTTGGTGTAAAATCCGGTCTGTCCGACCATACCATCAGTTCGGTGGCTCCCATCACGGCAGTGGTACTCGGAGCCGTGATGATAGAAAAACACTTCATTATCGACCGCAGCATTGGCGGACCCGATGCCGCTTTCTCCATGAACGAACAAGAGTTTACCCAAATGGTGAAGGAAATTCGCCAAGCCGAAAAAGCGATTGGCAAGATCAATTACGAACCAACCGACAAGATGAAAAGCGGAAGATGTTTTTCGCGCTCGCTCTATGTGGCAGAGAATATGAAAGCCGGCGATGTAATTACCGAACAAAATGTTCGTTCTGTGCGCCCGGGTTACGGCTTACACCCGAAATATTTTCCGGAATTATTGGGTAAAAAGGTGAACAGGGATTTGCAAAAAGGAGAACGCATGAAGTTGGAATGGGTAGTGCAAAATAATTCAAAAGCTATGGTGGACTTTTGAATTATTTTGCAACGAAAAAACAGATCAAGAATGTGCAAGCATTCATTAATCGGTCAAAAATTGGATAGTACAATGTTAATCTCTTTGTTCAACCCAGATAAGGTCATCAAGGGAATAACCTCTCATAGTGATCCTTTGTTTAAGAAAATTTAAATCATCGGGATCCATTAACGGAGTTCGGCTCAAAATCCACAAATATTTATCCTTTTTACTCCCAATAAGGGCATAAGTATAATTTGAATCTAATTCCAGCACCCAATAATCTGCGTAGAAATTGGCAAAAAAAGCGACTTCCAACTGACCCGGTTTAGAATCATCAGGGCGACGAGCTTTGCCAACACTTTCAGAATATTTCCCATCAAAGCTCTTCTTGTATCCTGCATTGACCACTCGAATCATTCCATCATCTTTGAAAGAATAATCCGCTGTACACCCGACTAATCCGCGTTCAAACGAATGATCATAACGCGCAATTTCGTACCATTTCCCAATAAATTTATTGAGATCAAGTTCTTTTACGGTAGTCTTATCAATGTCGGAGTCGGATGAGCATCCAACCAAAAACACCATACAGGTGCATAAAACGCCAAATAATCGATTTTTCATAATAAAACTATTTTAATTAATAATATTCTCGATAACACCATGTAACGGATGTTTGTTCAAAGAAGAACATGGATTATTTTTACGGGCAAATAGGGGTGTCTGACACACCAACAGTCTTAATTTAAATTAATCATCGTCAGAGAAAAAAATCCAAATTTTATCACTCTTTTTCCTTAATTTCATAACTTTTGCATGTTGAATCAATCATCGATTAAAATTTTCCACATTATACCTTTATTTCAAAAAAACATTTATCTTTGCACCCGAAAAGGTATAAAGATATGAAACAGACCACCCTATCCTTATTCGTTAAAAAAAAGCGCAAGCAATACCAACTGACCCAAGTCGAACTTTCGGAGAAAGCCGGCGTAGGACTTCGTTTTGTCCGCGACTTGGAACAAGGGAAACTCTCGTTGCGATTGGACAAAGTAAATCAAGTTCTCTCTCTTTTTGGTTCGGAAATGGCTCCAACACCTGCTAATCTTTTTGAAATAAATGAATTATGAAACAAGCCGAGATTTTTTTACACGACCAAAAAGCCGGTGTGCTGACGGAAGATGAAAATGGCTTCACCTTTCTGTATGATACTGCTTTTCTCGCATCCGAAAAGGCTGAAGCCATCAGTCTTACGCTTCCACTTTCCGAAAAGGCATACCATAGTAATATGTTATTCCCATTTTTTGACGGATTGATACCGGAAGGTTGGCTTTTGGATGTAGTAGAAAAAAATTGGAAAATCGATAACCGTGACAGAATGTCTTTATTGTTGGCTTGTTGCAAAGATTGTATCGGTGCGGTTAGCGTAATTCCCATCAACTAAAAAGAAGAATAATATGAGACGCTGTTTATTTTGTTATCAGGAATTGAATCACGGTGAAACTGACTTTCACGCAAAGTGTTCTCGAAAATTCTTCGGACATTCTATTCCACCACAATTGCCCTATACGCGAGAACATATCAATGAATTAGCCAAAGAAGTCATTCGCAGTCATACTACTGTGACCGGCGTTCAGCCCAAACTCTCCCTCGATTTGACTAAAGCCCATAAAAATGAACCGCCGCGATTAACCATTGTAGGAATTTGGGGACGATATATTCTTAAACCACAAACCGAAATATTCAATCATCTTCCTGAATTAGAAGATGTTACTATGCACTTGGCTCAGATAGCCAAAATCAATGTGGTACCGCATTCCCTCATCCGTTTTCAAGATGGCGAATTGTGTTATATCACTCGCAGAATTGACCGATTGCCCAACGGAGACAAAATCCAAATGGAAGATATGTGTCAGTTAACCAATCGTTTAACTGAACAAAAGTACAAAGGATCTTACGAACAAATTGCCAAAACCATCCTTCAATTTTCGGCTACTCCCAAATTGGACTTGATTAATTTTTGGGAACAAGTACTCTTTTCGTGGATGACAGGAAATGCCGATATGCACTTAAAAAATTTTTCTTTATATCGTTTGATAGACCACTCCTATTCGCTGACCCCTGCTTACGACCTTCTTTCAACCGCTTTGGCTATGCCCGAAGACCCTGAAGAATTAGCTCTTACGTTGAATGGAAAAAAACGTAAGATCATTAAAATCGATTTCATAACCGCCATGAAAAAATCCGGATTGGATGCAAAAGTTATCGAAAATTCTTTCAATCGCTTGATGTCAGTTTTTTCCCAATGGCATACTTGCATTCAACACTCATTTCTGCCCCCCGAATTGCAAAATCAATATATTGAATTGATCAAGAATAGACTAGAGATTTTGACAGACCAATAAATATACCCTATTAGGTATATTTTTATATTTTTTTATAATATTATACCCAAAAAGGTATATTTATAAATCGCTAAAAACGGATGATTGTTTAAAGAAGAAAAATAGGTTACCTCAACGGGCAAATAGAATTGTATGGCACTCAAGCAATCCCAAACTAAAATTAATAATCGTCCGAGAAAAAATTTA